>Ga0115572_10002690_pt1 | contig 14103 bp, 19 predicted proteins | sample COGITO_mtgs_1206_FD_88681 | JGI IMG/M metagenome (GOLD analysis project Ga0115572, IMG submission 88681) | Pelagic marine microbial communities from North Sea - COGITO_mtgs_120607 | ecosystem: Environmental > Aquatic > Marine > Epipelagic | place: Germany:Helgoland, sampling site Kabeltonne... | reverse complement strand
GAATATTTTGAAGATAATGGCATCACTAGGAGTTAATTATGATATCTACACGAGTATACTATAGCACGACGAAACCGCATGGCGCAAGCCAAGATATGATATATCTAAACACTATATTTAAAAGTATGCTTCCAAATAGTGAAATGATAAAAGATTTTTCATACAAGAGTTCAGACTTAGCAGTAATACACGCGCACGTAAATAGAAGAATACAGAATATGTCTCCGGAGCAAATTTTAAAAACCATCAAAAACAGAGAAAAAGGCGATTTCGTTTGCTTTAGGAGATACGTAATAGAGCAACAGAAACTTAACGGCGGCCATGTGCTGTTTTCCGACTCGAATTTTTTTAAGTATAAAGAAGGAAGAAGCAGGGGTAATGATTTTTACCTAAGATATAGCTTAAATGGTGTAGATCCTACTTTAGGATATTATTTTGACGGTGATGTAGACCCAAGTAGATGGGAACAGATATCAAAAGACTTTGGAATAACCTTAAAGCCTTGGAGACAAAACGGAAACGAAATCGTAATACTAATGCAAAGACATAACGGCTGGTCTATGAACGGCCAAAGTGCTATAGAATGGTGTATAAATACGATTGCAAAAATAAGAAGTCACACGAATAGAAAAATCGTTATTCGAAAGCATCCTGGTGATAAAGTTAAAGAATTTCTAAATGATTTTAGACAACTTCCAAACTGTAATAGTAACGTTCATATAAGTGTTAATAGGGACATTCTACAAGATTTGTCTACTGCCTGGTGCACAATTACCTATAACAGCTCACCAGGAATTATTAGTTCAATTGAAGGAATACCAACTTTCGTAACCGACCCAGATCCAAGAAGAAGCCATGCGTTTGAAGTGTCAAATACAGATCTAAGCAGGATAGAAAGTCCACTTATGATAGATAGACAAAAGTGGATAGAGCGAGTTAGTATGTCACATTATAATGTATCGGATATCAAAAGAGGCATACTAAAAAAGAATATAGAAAGGCATATTAAGAAAAATGGTAAATAGAATAGACGCAATCACGAGTTATAGTAAGGACGGATACGAGGTAAGCGGCCGTCTTATGGTTAAAAGCTTTATTAAAAATTGGCCTTCCGATGCTTATCTTACGGTATATATAGACGAGGATGTTGAAAATAAAATCACCTCAAATAATATATCATACGTAATCCTTGATAATAAAGAGTTAAAAGAGTTTAAGAGTAGAAACACAGATAATGAAGATGCACACGGGAGGGGGTCCAAGAAAAAGGACGGAAAGCAATACTTTATGTTTGATTCTATAAAGTTTTGTCATAAAGTGTTTGCTCTTATAGATTTTATAGAGAATAACGAAACAGACTTGGTATTATGGTTGGACGGAGATACTCGTACTCACTCAAAAGTCACACATAAAGATATTCAAAAGTGGTGCCCATCTGATAAGTTTGCTGCATATCTCGCACGGCCATGGAAATACACGGAAACGGGGTTTCACATGTTTAGAACAAACCATAAAATATCAAAAGACTTTTTTAGTAAGTGGAAATCTTATTATATTAACGATAGTGTGTTTAAACTTTCGGCCTGGACTGACTGCCATACCTATGATGCTGCAAAGGAATCTTTTGAAGATTCATGCTGGCATAACCTAAGCCCGCCGGGGCGTATCGGCCACCCGTTTATAAACGGCATACTAGGAAACTTTATGGACCACATGAAAGGTGAAAGAAAAAAGAAGGGAACTAGTAATAAAAAAGACCTTAAGATAAACAAAGAAGGGATCTACTGGAAAGGCGTAAAATGACATTATACGTATATGAAAATAGTGTTAATGACTTTAAGCATAAACGGTTTACACAGGCTTTTTCTAAGTGGTCTAATGCAAAAGTAAAAAAAATAAATGATTTTACTAGAACAAAGTGCCTACCACATAACACGACTGCTGTTGCATTCTTTGGGATAAAAGGAGAGAACCGCGAGCTGTATAAATACTGTGTTAACAACGAAGTTCCTTTTTATTATATGGACCACTCTTATATGTCAAACGGAAAGCCGTATAGAAAACCATTTTGGTTTAGGATAGTAAAGAATGGGTTTCTTCAAAACAATATTATCTCTACAAAACCTGTAAGATATAACCAAAACTTTGATATGAAATTGAAACCTTATGAAAATTATAGAAATCAAAATCTAGTTCTCGTAGTGCCACCAAGTGATATCGTAGCTAATCTCCACGGCATAGACCCAAAGAAGTGGCTGAATGATACACTTGAAAAAATAAAAGAAAGATGCCCGGAGAAAGAAATACTTGTTAGATATAAATACAAAAATAACACAAAGCCGTTTCGGTACGACGAACCGATAGATAGTTTTTTTCCTCAAACTTATTGTGTTGTTACTCACTCGAGTAACCTTGCTATTAAGACACTTATAAAGGGTATACCGGTTATAAGCTCTGATATTTCTGCGAGCAGGCCTGTTTCAAACACCTTTGATACAATAAATAATCTAATAGAATATGACAGAGAAGATTTGTTGTATAGCCTAGCGAACGGGCAGTTTAAATTAGATGAAATTCATAATAGTCTCGTGTCCTTTAAGAAATTTAATAATATGGAGCAAGTAATAAGATGAAATATAGATTAGCAAGTGATACTTGGGGTGATGAAGAAGTTAACGCTATTCATCGTGTAATCTCAAGTGGTAAGTACACAATGGGTGAAGAAGTAAAGAAATACGAAAACCAATTTGCCGAATTTTTTGGAAGTAAGTACGCCGTTATGACAAACAGTGGCAGTAGTGCAAACTTAATTACAATAGCGGCCTTAGCATTAAATCCAAAATATAAGAATAAAGGAAACATAATTGTACCTGCCGTGAGTTGGAGCACAACGTACTTTCCTGTTCATCAGTGGGGATATACTCTACGGTTTGTTGATGTGGATCCATATACGTTTAACATAGATCCTAAAGCTGTAGAGGAAGCGATCGACGAAGATACTGCGGCTGTCTTTGTGGTAAACTTATTAGGTAACCCGGCAGAGCTCAAGAGGTTAAAACAAATATGCGATGCAAAGGATATTGTATTACTCGAAGACAACTGCGAGAGTCTAGGTGCATTAGAATACGATAGACACTGCGGATCTGTTGGAGAAATGGGTACCTTTAGTTTTTTCTTTAGCCACCATATGCAGACTATGGAAGGCGGAATGGTTCTTACTAATGACGATACCACCTATGAATATTTAAAGAGCCTACGAGCTCACGGGTGGATAAGAGACAGCACTTCAGATGATCCTTTGTTTGCAAAATCCGGTGATCCATTTGAAGACAGTTTCAAGTTTATATTGCCCGGGTATTGTGTAAGACCACTCGAAATGAGTGGTGCTATTGGTCAAGAGCAATTAAAAAAATGGCCGCAGATGATGATAAATCGAAGAAAGAATGCTGAAATTGCAAAAAAGGTTTTTGCAGATGTTCCTAATATAAGATTACAAGATGAACACGAAAAAAGCAGTTGGTTTGGTTTTGGACTAGTTCTTGAAGGTGATTTAGCCGGAAAAAGAAAAATGGTAATTGAAGAGCTCACGAAAAACGGTGTTGAAACACGCCCTATCGTAGCAGGAAACTTTATGCGCAATCCTGTAATAGGCCGATTAAATTGGGATAGTGTTGGAGATTTTACTGGAACTGATAAATTACATTTTGATGGTTTTTTTATTGGTAACGATTGTGTAGATCTTTCTGATAATATACAAATGGCAGCAAATGTAATAAGGAATATAAAATGAAAACTGCTTTAATTACTGGTTTCCCAGGACAGGACGCATGCTATCTTGCCGACCTTCTTTTAGGAAAAGGTTATAGTGTATATGGATTAGTAAAAAGATATACAAGCCCAAATTGGTCAAACATCGAATATTTAAATTTATTTGAAAAAGGTCTTAAAACTGTTATTGGGGATGTCACCGATCTGTGTAGTATCATGGATGTAATGGAAATAGCAAAACCTGATGAATTTTATAATCTTGCAGCGCAAAGCTTTGTCGGCGGTTCATGGAGATTACCTTATGTAACTACTCATGTTGATGCTATCGGACCACTTAATTGTCTTGAAGCTATACGACGAATCAAACCTAACACTAAATTTTATCAGGCGGGCACAAGTGAAATGTTTGGTAACAGCAACATAGACGGAAGACAAACAGAAAATACACCGTTTGAACCTGCGAGCCCGTATGGAATAGCAAAATTGTATGGTTACCATATAACAAAAAATTACCGTGAAAGTTATGACGCGTTTGCGTGTACTGGTATACTTTTTAATCATGAATCTTCGATACGCGGTATTGAATTTGTTTCAAGAAAAATCACAGACGGCGTAGCAAAAATATCATTAGGTAAATCTGATAAAATTGTATTAGGAAATCTTGATGCCGAAAGAGACTGGGGCCATGCTAAAGATTATGTAAAAGCCCAATGGCTTATGCTTCAAGAAGACAAACCTGAAGATTTTATTATTGCAACTGGTATTAAACACAGTGTGCGTGATCTATGTAAAATAGCTTTTGAAACTGTAGGAATATCAAATTGGGAACAATATGTCAAATCCGATGAAGAATTTCAAAGGCCAAACGAATTACACAGTTTACACGCCGATTCAAATAAAGCAAAGAATACATTAAATTGGGAACCGGAATATACATTTGAAAGAATGATATCTGAAATGGTTGAAGATGATATATCTAGGCATAAAATTTTAAATATTGGCGGTACTTTTAAATTATGAAAATAGTAATCACTGGCCATACGAGTGGTCTTGGAAAAACATTGTATGAAACCTTTTCAAAAAATCATGAAGTCATAGGATTGAGTCGAGCAACTGGTAATGATTTAAATGATGGTGTTAATTCTTTTTTAATAAATGATTTTGATTTATATATTAATAATGCGCATTGTAAATACTTTCAAACAGATCTTTTATATGAATTGTTTAAACAAAATAAATATAGAGAGTGCACAATACTTAATATTGGAAGTGTAAGTGCTGACGGTAATAAAGACACAGTAAACGAATATGCTATTTATAAATCCTCTCTTGAAAAAGCATGTTCGCAGCTGCAGCTTATTGACACTGATTGCAAAATAATTCATATGAAGCTAGGAAGAATGAATACTCCTATGACTGAGCACAGAAAAGAATATCCTAGGATGGGAACCGATTACATAACTAATATTATCGAATGGATTGTGAATCAGCCAAAAGAAATAATAATAAAAAATTTGACATTAGACATAATGCACAGTAGAAGGAAACTTGTATAATGATACCAATTTTTATGGGATACGATAAAAGAGAAGCAACTGCGTATCATGTTTGTGCTAACTCTATTATTCGTCATGCAACATCCCCAATAAGTTTGAATCCTTTATCACTTAATCTCTTAAATGGTTACGAAGAAAAACATTCTGATGGCAGTAATCACTTTATATATAGTCGATTTCTTATTCCACATTTAATGGAATATAAAGGCTGGGCCATTTTTATTGATGGGGATATGATATTACGTGATGACATATCAAAGCTTTGGGAAATGCGAGACGAATCAAAAGCAGTCATGGTAGTAAAGCATGACTATAAAACTAAAACAGCTAAAAAATATTTAGGATCAAAAAACGAAGATTACCCTCGCAAAAATTGGTCAAGTGTAATTTTATGGAACTGTGAACATCCTGAAAATAGAATTGTTACTACAGATTTTGTTTCAAACGCAACTGGCGCACAAGTTCACAGATTTACATGGTTAGAAGATAATTTAATTGGTGAATTGCCTATTGAATGGAATTGGCTGCCAGACGAATTTGGTCCAAATAAAAATGCCAAACTATTACATTACACTTTAGGTACTCCGTGTTTTCACGACTTTGCAATAACGTCTATGGCAGATGAATGGCACCGCGAAAGAATATATATGGATTATAGTCAACAATACGAATTATGATATATTATGAAAGAAGTATTTGAAGGTAAAACAGTTTCTGTTGTTGGCAATGCAAGAAGTTTGTTTAATAAAAAATACGGAAATGAAATAGATTCTGCAGATGTAGTTTGTAGGATTAAAAGAGGGTTTTTTCTACTCAAACCATCTGATATTATTTCACATGGTGCAAAAACGAATGTTTGGTTTTTAAACTGGTTTAAAACAATGAATCCGAACAAAGTAACCAATAAAAAATGTGATAATATTATTGAAATTTTACATCATCCTGAAATAAATAAAGAGTGGTTAGTAAAAGATTTAGGCCACCACCGCCCGTCAACTGGGTTAAGAATATTACATTTAATATCTTTATATAACCCAAAGACTGTAAATGTTTACGGTTTTGATTGGAAAGAAACCCCATCGTTTCATGATAAAAAAATGATTGATGAAAGACATAATTTTGCCTTAGAAAAAGATTATTGTAATAGGCGGTTTTTTGAAAAACAAAAAGAGGTTTTTAAATTAAGAAAATGAAAGAATGGTTTGAAGAAAAAACTGTTGCTGTAGTTGGAAACTCTATGGGACTGTTCAGTAAAAAATATGGAAACGAAATTGATTCGCACGACGTTGTAGTACGCTTAAATAAGGCGGCTATGTTATACACGAGAATGGATGTTCCGCTGAGTCATGGAAGTAAAAGTGACATTTGGGTGTTTTGGAATACTTCCGAATATAAGTTATTCTTTGAAAAAATACCAAAACATGTTAAAAAAATGCATGCGGGTCATCAGGCCAGGACTCCTAGTAATCTTAGCAAAGTAGATTTTGTGTACCCAGATTCTTTATATAAACACTTGAAGTTAAAATCAGGTAAACATAAAAATCCTACAACAGGTTTAATTACATTAGATTATATATCAACGTGCAATCCAAAAAGTGTTACCGTTTATGGGTTTGATTGGAAAGAAACCGCAACGTTTACAGATCCAGAAAGGAAAAGAGAACGTGGATGTCCACATGATTATCCTGTAGAAAAGGAATATTGCATGACAACATTTTTTTCAAAGAATAACTTTACTTTAAAAATCTAACATCATCAATATTATAAATAAAATATAATTCATATGACCTAGGGGTATTTCATGGTTGAGAAGAAAAAAAATAAAAAAGATCTTAAAAAAATAAAAGATCATAATCCTAGTGATTATATTGAAACAAAGCCAACTATGTCCGAGGCTTTGAAGAAAACCGTGGTTATAACTTTTGGTAGGTTTAACCCTATTACAGTTGGACACGAAAAATTAATAAACAAAGTAATAACAGAAGCTGTAAAGCGCAAGGCTGATGCTGCAGTTTATATGTCACATTCTCAAGATTCAAAAAAGAACCCTATGAGTTATAATCAAAAAATATCTCTTGGGCAAAAAGCTTTTGGCGGAATTGTAAAAAAATCACCAGCAAAAACAATCATTGAAGTAGCTAAAGAATTATCTAAAAAATATAATAATTTTGTACTTATTGTTGGGTCTGATAGAGTTAAAGAATTTGAAGTTCTTTTGAAAAAATATAATGAATTAGATTATACTTTTGAAAATATCGAAATAGTTTCTGCTGGTGAAAGAGATCCTGATTCTGACGGCGTGTCCGGAATGTCAGCATCAAAAATGCGACAGTCAGCTGCAAAAGGAAATATTGTTTCTTTTAAACAGGGGTTGCCTAAAAAGTTAAAAATATCCGCAGTGTCTATAATGAACATGGTTCGCAAAGGTATGAATATTACAGAAGAACTTGAAGAGCAAAATCTTTCAGAAAGAGAACCGCTTTCAATTCAACAAAGACGTAAAAAAGCTTTGGTAATGAGAAAGTATAAAACAAAAATAAAAATGGCTCGTGAAAGATCCAAAAGAAAAATGGCCCCAAAAGAAAAGCTATTAAAAAGATCTAGAAAAGCAGCTCTTAATTTTATGAAAGATAGATTATCTAAAAATAAAAAGTATTCTCAAATGTCTACCGCGGAAAAAATTACTTTAGATAGAAGATTGCAAAAAATTCCTGGCAAAACAATAGATCGTATTGCGTCTCGTCTTTTACCTAAAGTTAGAGCCGCTGAAAAAGAACGTCTTGCTGGTGTTTTAAATCCAAAAAAGAATGAAGATGTTTATGATATAAACAATATGTTTGAACTATTTTTAGAATCAAAATCAATAAAACCTCAAGATCCTGATGTAAAAGATATGCCTGGTTCACAGCCAAAGGGTTATTACAAAGGTGTTGAAAAAGATAAAAAAGATGATAGAGCTAGACATTTTGCCAAGTACGGTAAAATGGACGATGATAATCCTGATGCATATAAACCAGCACCTGGTGATAAAGAAGCTAAAACAAAACCGTCTGTTCATACAAAAAAATTTAAAGATATGTTTGGCGAAGCTATACATGCTGATATACCAATTCGCAAAAGACCGCATATGGCTTTAGAAAAAAACGGCTCTGTTAAATTTGACAAGCGGTTTAAAATATTCAAGCCAAAAGAAGACACTGTAAGTGAAACCTACGAGGACTTTGACGAAGATATATCAAAACTTATTTCTGGTATGAGTGATTTTATTATGTCTGAAGAATTTGATGTTTTAATGGAATCAAATCCAAACGCAGCACTTAAGAAAAAAGCAGAAAAAACCGGAATATCATATGGTATATTAAAAACAGTTTTTGATAGGGGAGTCGCTGCCTGGAGAACAGGTCATCGCCCAGGAACAAACCCAACACAATGGGGGTTTGCCAGAGTTAATTCGTTTGCTACCAAAGGTAAAGGAACCTGGGGAAAAGCAGACAAAGACTTAGCTGACAAAGTTAGAAAGGAACAGTTTGATTTGGCAACAGGACAAGAGCAACTCTTAAACCTTGATGAACAAATTATGCTAAATAAAATTCTTGAAAAAATACATAATCATATTTTAAATGGCGAAAAATTAAAAGACGTAATTGAAGAAATTGAAACTCTTGCGAATATTGGAATTCCAGGGCGCCGTCTAGAAACAGAATATTTTAAAAAATATAATAACGAGCATGCAGATCTTACACAAAATGAAGACACTGAAAGTTTATTAAAAAGAAATCAACTTCTTAAAAAATATGGATATAAAGCTGAGGCAAAAGACGAAAAAGATTCTCCATCAAAAAGAGAATACGGTACTGATGCTTTAACAAAAAAATATAAAGAAGATACTCCAGGGCAAGAAATTGAAGAAGCAGCATTAAATGCAAATATACACCGTGGTGATGTAATAAAGTTTATGCATACTTATGTGACTGGCGAAAAAGATGAATTAGAAGGAACCCTTGTGGGAACTGATTCAGAAACAGGGCGCGCAAAAATAAGAACAGAGGACGGTAAATTGTATATCGTAAAACACGATGAAATCATTTAAACAACATATAAAAAATACTCCAAATTTAAAAGAGCAACATTCAAACTGTGGTACTCAACAGTGTTGTGGTAAATGCAGCACTGCAGTTACAGAAGGCTCAGAAACTTGGGAAGCTGGTTATAAGCGTAGAGTAGTCAAAACTACAAAACCAGAGCACAAAGAAAAAGGTATGAATTGGAGAATTAAAGGTAAAGACCGTCCTGAAATTTCCATTAAATTGTATAAAGAAAAACCTTCCCAGGAAGAATTCAACAAACAAATGAAACGCGTTGCAGGACACGAGTTCGGTGGTTAGATTTAAACAATATATCTCAGAAGGCATTAAGCTTAAGTATATCCGTGATAAAAACATGGGTGTACTTAAAATATGGGACAAAGGCGATAAGAAATGGGTTGAACTCCGGGGTAAACCTAACTTTGAAACAAATTACGATCCTAAAGATCCTTTACATAAAGCTATTACTGCGCTAGGTAAATCTGCTAATATATCTGACTTCGTAAACGGAGAAGAAGTAAGTATCAATCCAAACCATCCTGATGGTAAAAAAGCATTATCAACAATAAAGAAGTTAATGAAATGAAAAGTTTTAAGAAGTATATTGCCGAAGACACTTTAAACGAAAATGCTCTTAAAGCTTTGAGAGTTGCTACTAAAGCTCACAAAGGTCAGACTAGAAAAAGTGGTGGTGAATACATCGACCACCCTACAGAAGTTGCGCGGTTCGTAGAGAAGTCTAAAAAGTCTAATAATCTCTCAGCAATGATCCAAGCAGCGTATTTACACGATACATTGGAAGACACCGATACCACCTACGAAGACTTGGTTAAACAGTTTGGTGCATTGGTTGCAGATATGGTTCAAGCATTAACTACAGATAAAGCAGCTTCAGATGCTATTGGTAAAGGTGAGTACATTGCTGGTAAAATGGCTAAGATGTCTAGCTGGGCATTGGTAGTTAAACTAGCAGATCGTCTTGCTAACGTACAAGATATTGATACAAGACCTGCTGAATTCCAAAAACGATATGCTGACCAAACAAGGGTTGCATTAGCACGTCTTAGAAAAGATAGATACTTGAGCAAGACTCATAACAAGATTATGACTGCTATTGAGAAAAAAATCAAGGAATACTAAATGTTGCGGTTCAAAGAATATATTGCAGAAGAAAAAGATCCTCGATTGGCGAAGGCTGGAGTGGATGGTTATAATAAACCAAAAAGAACTCCTAGTCATCCTACTAAAAGTCATATTGTCGTTGCTAAAGACGGTAATAAAATTAAAACTATTAGATTTGGTGAGCAAGGCGCATCCACTGCCGGTGATCCAAAAAAAGGTGAATCTGATAGAATGAAGGCTAAGAGAAAATCGTTTAAAGCACGCCATGCTAAAAATATCGCTAAAGGTAAAATGTCTGGAGCATATTGGGCAGATAAAGAAAAGTGGTAATTTAAATTTGATAAATATTAACAGTAATCAGGAACAAAGGTCTAAAACAAATGAAAAGTTTTAAGCAATTTACACTTAATGAAAAAGTCAAGGTTGAATGCCCTAAATGTGATGGTGCTGGCTGTGATCATTGTGACGGTAAAGGTTATCACGCCGAACCTGAGCTTAACGAGTTATCCGCCGAAGAAAAAAAACTTATTAATCAAATGTACGATAAAAAGGGTAACTTAACACCACTTGGTAAAAAAGTTATGAACTATAATAAATAAATTAAACCCAAATAAGGAGAATAAAAACAATGGCACTTTGGGGAAAAACAGACGCATTAGCTTCAGTACCAACATGGTTGGAAGATGCCGCAGCTAACACAAACAAATCAAATGATCGTGATAACGCGATATTTGTTGACACAGGAGAAGCTGGTGTCGCAGGAAACCGCACAAAAGGTATTAAAACTCCAGGTTGGAATATTTATTATACTTACACGGATCAAAACGGCGCTACACGCCATAAAAACGAAGCACTTATACCAATGAAAGTTTCAGCCGGTGATGCTGGCGATTTAGGTGTTGCTGGTACTGGTGATGACTCTGTTGTAGCTGACCCAGCTTAATTAAAGAAATATACATTATGAAATTGACAGAATCAACCTTTCTATTATATGCTGCAAAATACTATGAAAATCCGCATTGCTCGGATATATCTGAGTTTGAAGAAGATCTAAAAAGATTGCAATACTTAAGAAAACTTTTTAGTAGATTTAAACAAACTGGAGAACTTAAAGAAAGGTTGATTCTAAATCATTTGATTATTTTATATAATTGTTTTGGCACTGAAACAACAAATATATTGTTTATGAAGTTAGAGGAATACCACGAGTATTTGAAGCCTTTTGTGGCATACTTAAATTTTATGCCAGAATTTATTGAATATGAAGATGAAAAAATTCACAATCGTCATTTTAGATCAAATGAATTTATAGAAGAAATTTTAAGGAAAATATAAAGTGGTAGTAGATCTATTCTTAGTTTATCAATTTATCCGTAGATTAGCTACGCCATTTGAAAAGTGGCCTGCCTACGAAGCTGGGGTGATAGATAAAAAAGGAAATATACTCAAAGGAAAAAACCAAAGAAATTTAAAATCTGAAAAAGATTCATTCGGTATTTTTGATTTGATGATATTGAAACTCAAAAAGCTTTTAGCTAAACTACCAGGTGGATCATCAAATTTTGCTTCCTATGCCGCAGCGCTGTTTCTCATAAAAGAATGGAAACATTTTACTAATGATAGCATGCTTAATGAATCTATTTCTGAAGAGAATATTGACCGGTCACTGGATTTGTTTTTTAGTAGATATAATCATTATAACACACTTTCAGAAAATGTCAATAGTTTTTTAGATGAAAAACTTAAAAAATCAGATGATATGGGTACATGGATTAAAGATTTTTATGACTCAGATGCTCCTCAATTCAAAGGTAAATCAAAAGCAAAACGCCGGCAAATGGCCGTTGCTGCAAAACTTGACGCTATGGATGAAGCGCGAAAACCACAACCTCTTAAATGGAAAAAGGCTGGACCCAATGGAGAAAAAGAAATTACTTTTCCGACTGGCCGTCGCTTTAAGATAGAAAAACAATATGATGAAAATATTCGTCATAAGGGTGAGTGGAAAGTAATGGAATGGGATCCTCGCTCTCGTGATTGGGAATGGCATGAAACATTTAGTCCACAATGGTATGCGAAAGAAAAAGTAATGGAACTAGGTAAATATGATTCCAAAGGTAAAAAAGTTACTGAGTCAGCAACTAATATGCGTACTTTAAAACTTATCAATAAAATTAAAAAGTCCGGTGTTGTAAAATCCGGTTCTATGTCAAAAAATGTAAACACAAAACCGACGATGAAAGAAGAACCAACAAATAGCGTTGGATCTGGCGCTGTTGCTGGTCTAGGCGTTGGTCCACAGGGAGAGCCAGGATTGACTCCTGCTCAAATGAAAAAGTATAAAAAGAAAAACAAAGGTCCAAAAAGACTAAGGGATATTATAGGAGCGAATACATGATTACTCTTGAACAATTTAGCGCAATGATACCAAGAAATAAAGAACCTGAAGCCTGGTATGAAAATGTTGTTGACATGTTTAAAAAATATGATATAATAACACCATTACGTATTGCTGGTTTTATGGCACAGTGTGGTCATGAATCAGCTGACTTTACTGCACTCGAAGAAAATTTAAATTATAGCGAAAAAGCTTTGAATGGTGTATTTGGTAGGTATTTTGGAAAAGGTAAAAGAAACGCAGCTGAGTATGCTCGTAAACCCGAAAAGATTGCTAACTATGTGTACCAAGATGAATTCCGTTCTAAACGTGGGGCAATGGGTAATACAGAAGACGGTGATGGTTGGAGATTCCGCGGTAGAGGAATTAAACAGTTAACCGGGCGCAACAACTATACTGCATTTGGCAAATCTGTTGGAATGTCAGCAGAAGAAGCGGCTGAATACGTCGCAACGAAAAAGGGTGCTCTTGAGTCAGCTTGCTGGTTTTGGGCCACAAACAAAATTGATAGATATGCAGACAATGACGATATTGTAGGAATGACAAAACGTATTAACGGCGGTACAATTGGTTTAGACGACCGTAAATCACGATATGCAAGGGCAAAAAGTATTTTAGGTGGTGAAAGTATTCCAACGCCAAAGAAAACTTCAAGCAGCTCCTCGTCTAATAAAAGAACACTGCGCAAAGGCATGAAAGGCGACGATGTTGCTAAAATGCAAAAAGCTCTCGGTGTTACTGCAGACGGCGATTTTGGTTTTGGTACTTTGGGTGTAGTAAAAAAATGGCAGCGATCAAACGGATTAACTCCAGACGGTATAGTTGGTCCAAAGACTCAAGCAAAAATGTTTAGATGATAAATAGTAAATAAGTTAAACCACAAACGAATAAGGAGACAGTAAATGTCAATTAGAGATATTATAGAGCACTCGGTTAATAAAAATCCTCTTGCTATGAAAGAAGCATTAGACGAAGAAATGCGTAATCGTATTGCTATAGCAATCCAAGAAAAAATGATGGCAGAAAAAAATGATGAAATGTTGGAAGCATCTGATGATGAAGACGACGAAGATGAAGATGATGCCGAAGATGATGCCGATGAAGACGAAATGGCGTCTGAAATGAAAGAACTACATGCTTCTTCATGTGGTAAAACAGAAATGTATGCCAAAAT
>Ga0115572_10002686_pt1 | contig 14122 bp, 16 predicted proteins | sample COGITO_mtgs_1206_FD_88681 | JGI IMG/M metagenome (GOLD analysis project Ga0115572, IMG submission 88681) | Pelagic marine microbial communities from North Sea - COGITO_mtgs_120607 | ecosystem: Environmental > Aquatic > Marine > Epipelagic | place: Germany:Helgoland, sampling site Kabeltonne... | reverse complement strand
ATCTAAAAGATCTATCTTAGATAAGATTAAAGAAGAAGCTGCCTCAGAAGCTCCAAAAGAAATTAAGAAACCATTAGTTTTTTGGATGCGACCTCAATTTAAATATATGGCAGCCGCATCTTTAGTTTTTATTTTAAGTTTAACATTTTGGTTGCAGAGTGCTAATAACAAGGATGCAGATAAAAGCACTATTGAGTTTCTATCCTTTTCAGATGATAATCTAATCAATGCACTTATTGTAAATGATGCTGAATTTGAGACATTAGCAGATGCTATTCTAATTAATGAAATTGTCATAAAAGCCGAACTTTCTGAACAAAGAATGGATGATTTGTTTTTTAATTCTTTGTTTGTAGAAGACTCATTAATAGATAATTATACAGATGATCAGTTTTTAGAAACGATTATTTTATAAATTTTTCAAACTATTTTAAAAATCATAGTTCTAAGTAATTAGAAACAATTAATAATAAAAAATTTAAAATTATGAGAATTTCAATTCCAAATCAAAAGATTCAAAAATCAAGCGTTTTATTTTTATCTATTAGCGCCTTTATTTTATCAGTATTATTATTCAGTTCTTGTTCAGAAACAGAAACTATTGATGCAGTAGCAGATGATGCCTCTTTAGTATCTAAAATAGAAAGTGCCAAAACAGTTACCGTAGATGCAAGTAGTTTACCTGCAGCAACAGCAACTGTGTTTAACGGAGATTTAGCGGATAGTTATATTACAAATGTAGGATATGCTGCTGGTTTAGGGTATGAAGTAGCTGTAAGTACAGACAATTTATCAAGAGAAGAGGCAAGTAGTACTGTGTTTTTCTCTAAAGAGGGAAAAAAGTTAGCAGACACCAACGAAAAAAGAGCTAGAAAAAGATGGAAATGTTTCCACTTTGTTTTTCCAATAGATTTTATAATGCCAGATGATTCATCAATTACCTTAGCTAGTAAAGAGGATTGGGTTTTAATTAAAGAATGGTATACAGAAAATCCAGATGTAAAAGAACGTCCAGAATTTGTTTTCCCTGTAGATGTTAAGTTAGAAGACGGCACTGTGCAGACTTTAATTGATAGAGAAGAATTGATTGCTGTAAAAAACGCTTGTAAAAAAGGAAAAAATAAAAGAAAGTGTTATAAATTAGTGCTACCTGTTAGTTTTACAATGGCAGATGCAACAGTAATTACAGTTAGTGAAAGAGCCGATTTTAAATTGTTAAGAGCGTGGTGTAAAGCAAATCCAAATGCAACGGAAAAGCCAACCTTAAATTATCCTGTGGATGTTATTTATAGAGATGATACCACAGCAACAATTAATGATGAGGCAGAAATGAAAGCTGCCAAAGAATCATGTAAATAGTAATTTTTGTACTTTAGATGTTTAAGAGCCAAAAAAATAAATGTAAAATGAAATTAAAAACCATCATATATACTATTAGCTTTATGAGTTTGATGTTATTTAATACAACACTTTTTGCTCAAGATTCTAATTACGATTTAATTACCAAAGAGCTTACCAAAGAACAAAGAGGTTTGTTGCAGGAAGAGAGAGCGGCAATGAAGACGAATAGAGATTCATTTAAAGCGACACTTACAAAAGAGCAGTTAGCCATCTTAAAAGATAAAACCATTTCTAAAAATGAATTAAAAACAAAGTTGATGTCTACGTTTACCAGAACGCAAAAAGATTTGGTAAGAAATCAACAAATACATTTAAGAAAGACTAGAGATAATTTTAGAAAAACGCTTACAGGTGAGCAACGTAAAATGTTGAAACAGCGAATTGAAAAAATTAGAAAAGCAAAAGATAGGGGAGAACTTAAAGATGGTGTAAGACAAAACAGTGATAAAGGCGGAAAAAAAAGGAGAGTAAAAGGAAATTAGTATAAAAAAATATGAGAAATCCTTTTCAGGAAATTAGAACAGCTATAAAATGTTTTGGGTTGCTATTGTTTACAGTAGCAACCTCTTTTTGTTCTTATGCGCAAGAAAATGAAGGGGATTATATTGATGGTTTACTAGATGAACTCTTTTTTAATGAGCAGCAGTTTTTAGATGAGTTGATTGAAAGCGACTTTTCGTATAATTTTTTATATACTTCTGTTTCTTATAACAGCAATACTTTTTTTTCTGGACGAGATACGGGCACAGATCAGTTTAATCTAATTCCTCAACTTTCATATTATCATTCTTCAGGCTTTAACGCAAGTATTTCCGGTATCTATTATCAAAACTTTGCTCCAAGTTGGGATTTTACAAGTGTTTCTGCAGGATATTTTAATACTATAGGAAGCAAGAAAAGCATCATTTACAATTTAGGATACACAAAGTATTTTTATTCTGATGGTTACAACGGGTTTACAAACTCTTTAGATGTAAGTTTGGGTCTTAGAAATAAAAAAAGAACTTTAGGCACAAGTGTTTCAGCATCTTACTTATTTGGTACAGAAGAAAGTTATCAATTTGTTTCTAGTAGTTTTGCAAATATCACTTTAAAAAGAGCCGCTGCGTTTGCGCTGCGTTTAAGACCAAGAATAAGCTTTATAATAGCAAAGCAAAATATTACAATTGATAAGGTTGTTATCCGAGCAAACAGACCGGTATTAAAAACGTATAATTTTGATGTTTTCGATTTATTAAATACACAAATAAATATTCCTCTGTCTATTTCTTTAAAATCTTGGGATTTCGAATTAGGTTACAACCTTAATATACCTAATTCTTTGGTGCACGAAGATCCTCTTAAAACCACAAGTTACTTTAATCTATCTGTTGGATATTTGTTTGATTTTAGCCAGAACAAATAAAGATAAAATTGTAAGGTTTTAAAAAGTTTTAGTCTACCTTTTGTAAATGTTTTTTTATTTTTCGCTTCTATAATTTTAATAAAAGGTAAACAGCCCTTGTTTTTTTGCTTATTAATCGTAATATTGCAATAAATAAATAAAAGTGGGGTTAACCAAATCAGAGTTTTTTACAGAAGAACAAAATGAAATTGCTGCCATTGCAAAGGTGTTGGGACATCCTGCAAGAATTGCTATTTTAGAGTTTATAATAAAACTAGAAACCTGTGTTTGTGGAGATTTGGTAAAGGACATTGGTTTGGCGCAACCCACCATTTCTCAGCACTTAAAAGAGCTGAAAAAAGTAGGGATTATAAAAGGTACAATAGAAGGGACAAGCGTGTGTTATTGCATTGATGAGGAAAAATGGGATAGCATAAAAAATAAGTTTAATAATTTTTTAAATAAAAATGCAACAGAAAACTGTTGTTCATAAATAATAGAAGATGAAATTATCAGAAATTAAAAAGCACCTAAAAGGTCTAAGTAAAATAGGTTTTCAGTTACCAAACGGAGAATTAGTAGCAAGTCATTTTCATGTTACAGAAGTGGGTAAAGTAACAAAAGATTTTATTGATTGTGGTGGAAAAGTAAGAAGTGAAGCTGTTATTAATTTTCAACTTTGGGAAGAAAATGATTATGATCACAGATTGCATCCTGAGAAATTATTAGGTATTATAGAGATGTCAGAGAAGATTTTTAAGTTCGACGATTTAGAGATTGAAGTAGAGTATCAAGGAAAAGAAACAATTGGTAAATACGATTTAGATTTTGATGGAACTAATTTCTTATTAATTTCTAAACTTACGGCTTGTTTGGCAGAAGATGCCTGTGGTATTTCACAAGAAAAACCAAAAATTAAAATTGCAGAAGTACAACAGTCTTGTTGCGACCCAAGTGCAGGATGTTGTTAATTTGAAAAGATGAGTTTTGGATTTAAATAAAACCAGGTAATAAAAAAGCGATTTAGGCACTAACCTAAATCGCTTTTTTATATTATCAGTTAAATAACTTATTCTTGTTCTACATCTTTAGAGTTTTCAGAATAGGTTCTCCATTTTTCTAAACAATCAGCAATATCTTGTGGTATCTCTGAATTAAACTTCATAAACTCTCCAGTTATTGGGTGCGTAAATCCTAATGTTTTTGCATGCAAAGCTTGTCTAGGTAAAATCTTAAAGCAATTGTTTACAAATTGTTTGTATTTGGTAAACGTTGTTCCTTTTAAAATGTCATTTCCACCATAACGCTCGTCATTAAATAAGGTGTGACCAATGTGTTTAAAATGCGCTCTAATTTGGTGTGTTCTGCCTGTCTCTAATTTACATTGTACCAAGGTGACATAGGTTAAGCGCTCTAGCACTTTGTAATGCGTAACTGCATGTTTTCCAAAATCGCCATCAGGAAAAACATCCATTTGCAATCTATTTTTAAAACTACGTCCAATATTTCCTTCAATAGTGCCCTCATCGTCTTCCACATGACCCCAAACCAATGCATAATACAAACGTTCTGTAGTTCTGTCAAAAAACTGTTTAGACAAATTAGCCATTGCAAATTCTGTTTTTGCAACTACTAATAATCCGCTTGTGTCTTTATCAATTCTATGCACTAAACCTGGTCGTTCGTTAGAGTTTGTTGGTAAGTTTTCAATATGATAAATTAAACCATTTACTAAAGTCCCAGAATAATTACCATGCCCTGGATGCACTACCATACCTGCAGGTTTATTAACCACCATTACAGCATCATCTTCGTACACAATATCTATAGGAATATCTTCAGCGACCAATAATTTTTCTGCTGGTGGGTATGCCAAAACAACTCTTACAACATCATGAGGTTTTACTTTATGATTCGATTTTATGGCTACATCATTTACCAAAACATTACCTGCTTTTGCAGCTTGTTGAATTTTACTTCTTGTTGCGTTTTCTATGAAATTCATTAAAAACTTATCAACTCTTAAAGGTTCTTGACCTTCACTAGCAGTAAATCTGTAATGTTCATATAAATCGTCATTTTCTATGTCTTGAGGTTGGTTTTCTTGCATTTATTTAATTTAGTGGCAAAGTTTCAAAGTTGAGGTGTTTTTCTCACTACTTTGTTAAAATGACATTTGTGGAAGTTATTTATTTTTTTAAGTAATTCTAACTATCTATTACCTCACTTTTCCGTTACCTAAAACCAAATCTATAATAGAGTGCAGTGGTAATTTATCACCTGCATTTAAAGTATTTCCTTTGTAACGCAGCCCACGAACAACGTCTTTACCTATATCATTTACAAATAAGTAATCAGAGCCCACACTTATTCCTTTTGCCCGAAGCTGAGAAATAGCTTGCCTTTTCGTTCTTCCATTTAAATCTGGTATGGTAATATCTCTGTATTTAGAGGGGTTTAAAGTCAAATAAATTTTACGTTTTTCTTTTACAAAACTGCCGGTTTCTGGGCTTTGTTCTATCACAGACTTTTTTGGGTAATTAGAGTTATAGCTTGCACTATCAATTACAATAAAGTCTAAATCTAACTCTTTTAGTTTTTTATCTACTTCTGCCAAAGACATTTTATGTAGATTAGGAACTTGAATTTTTTGATCATGATTAGTAGAAACACCTAACCAATATTTTAAGGCAAAAATAAATATCAGTAATCCTGCAAATGCAATGGCAATTTGTAGGAAAAAGATTTTGCTTTTAAAAAATTGAAAAACACTCATTTTTTTGATTTTAAGAACACGCAAAGATATAAAAAGTAAACGTTGCTATTTCTATAAATATTTTGATAAATTTGTTTTATTATATTCATACCAATGAAGAAAAACATTGCAATAGTTATGGGTGGTTATTCATCTGAAGTCAATATTTCACTTAAAAGTGGAAATGTTGTGTATAATCATTTAAACAAAGAGAAGTACAATCCTTTTCGAGTTCATATTTTAAAGGAAAAATGGGTGGCTTTAGATACTTCTGATACAGAATATACGATTGATAAAAACGATTTTTCTTTTCTTTTAGGTGATAAAAAAATTATTTTTGATTGTGTTTTTAATGCAATTCATGGAGCGCCTGGAGAAAACGGGGAGTTACTTGCTTATTTCAACCTAATCAATTTAAAACACACTTCGGCGCCTTTTTATCAAATGGCGCTTACCTTTAATAAGAGAGATACGCTGAGCGTAGTAAAAGAATATGGTATTAAAACAGCCGTTTCTGTATACTTAAATAAGGGAGATGTTGTAAATTTAGATAAAATAATAGCAAAAGTAGGTTTGCCATGTTTTGTAAAACCAAACAATGCTGGTTCTAGTTATGGTATTTCTAAAGTACATACAAAAACAGAAATGTTGCCTGCTTTAGAAAAAGCATACCAAGAAGATTCAGAAATATTAATTGAATCTTTTTTAGACGGACCCGAAGTTTCTGTAGGTGTTATAAAATATAAAGGAGAAACAAAAGTGCTGCCAATTACAGAGATTGTTACAGAAAATGATTTCTTTGATTATGAAGCAAAATACGAAGGAAAATCGCAAGAGATAACCCCTGCAAGAATTTCTGAAGCAATAAAAATGAAGGTGGAAGAGGCTGCCAAAAAAGTATATACAATTTTAAATATGTCTGGTTTTTCTCGTTCAGAATTTATTTTAGTGGATAATGAGCCGTTTTTCTTAGAAATGAATACAGTGCCTGGGCTTACAGAAAATAGTATTTTGCCGCAACAAGCGCAAGCTGCTGGAATTATATTAAAAGAATTATTTGACAATGCAATTGAGAATGCTTTGCATTAGAAGCATTACTTTTTTCAGGGAAACAACAAGATCTTAACTTTTAACGGTTTTAAAACCAATAAAACATTACTTAGAAGAAACATTAAAATAGAAAAATTATGAAAAGAGCTATTTTTCCGGGTTCATTCGATCCTTTAACTTCAGGTCATTATGATATTATTAATCGCGGAGTTACTTTGTTTGATGAACTTATTATTGCTATTGGGGTAAATGATGATAAAAAGTACATGTTTTCATTAGAAGAACGCAAAAAGTTTATCGAAGATTCTTTTAGAGACAATCCCAAAATAAAAGTAGTTACTTATACTGGGTTAACAGTAGATTTTTGTAGTAAAAACAATGTAGAATTTATTTTAAGAGGTTTAAGGAACCCTGCAGATTTTGAGTTCGAAAAAGCCATAGCGCATACTAATAGAGAATTATCGTCTATAGAAACCGTGTTTTTATTAACAGCGGCAAGTACTTCTTATATTTCTTCATCTATTGTAAGAGATGTTATTAGAAACAGTGGCGATTATACAAAATTAGTGCCCAAGTCGGTTAGAGTAAAATAGTAACTAACAAACGATGCTGTTTTTTAATCAATTAAACTAAATAGTTTTGTTGGTTTTAGATAGAAATACGCACAATATTGTTTGTTATAAGCGCTATACTAATAATACAGTATTAAGATTTGCAAGCTCAGTTTACTTTGCCAAAGCAGGTTTGCATCATAGATAGTATTGCTCTTTAACAATTATAGACTTCTACTGCCTTCTTTATAAGTGGTAATTTCTCCTTTTAGTTTTCTTTTTAACTTAACAGAAGGTTGGTAGTTAACATGGTATTTTTTAATATTTCTTTTTGGCGATAATTTTGCAGGATCTTCTTCTGCGGTACTTTTAAAACCCATTTTAAACTTACCAACATCACCTAAGTCTACAATATTACCACGTTGTAAATAATGCTCTAATTTTATACCCAAAGCCATTAACACAGATTTTACATCTACCTCGTGCAAACTACACTCATTACTAATTGCGTTACTTATAAAATCTAAATCTATTTTACCTGTATTGACAGCTTGCATTATATACTGTTCTTTTTTATTTTGTATGCTATTACTTCTTTTTGTAATTCTGTAACGGATAGCCATAATTATGTGCTTTTTATTTTGTATATTGTTTAAGTAAGGGTACTACCATACGTAAGGGCTATTTAATAGCCATATTTGTAAAAATACTACATTTTATTATAATTTATTCTAGTATATCGATAAAAATATACTAGAATTTTTATATGTTTATACTACAACTTTTATAAATTAGATAAGTATGGGTGTTGCAAAAGTATAGGCAGAATGTTGTTAAAGTTACTGATGAAGTTGTTTTCTTTAACTGAGCTAATTCAAATAATGTATTTATCTTTTTTGAGCGCTATTATATTGGTAACATTCTCTTATAGCTGTTAATTTTTGTTAAGCACAGCGGTCAGTATTTTATTTAGGTTTTTTAGTGGCTTGTTTAACGTTTTTATTTTATCATGAAAGCAATTGTTTTAAAAATCGTTTTTCTTTGATAATGCTTTTAATAATAATCGCACTAACACCAATTAGAGAAAAAATACCTGAAATTAGAATATAAGTATAAAATCCTTTTGAAAAGTAATCCTTGAAGTAAGGCAATAGTAAATAAAAGCCAAATATGTAAACTGCAATACAAATTGGTGTAACAGCAAAGTTTATAATTTGTCGAGCTTTATAGTACTTTTTCAGATAGGCAAAGTATGACTTTTGAGCCATTGAAATAAGCTGTTTTTCTTTCCGATATAGCGAATAGAACTCTAAGATAATTCGAAATGTAAGACTTGTAATCATAAGAGTTAAACCTAAATTAAAGGTATTCCAATGATTGAATGCATAATAAAAAGTATAGATAAATAATACAACAACTGTTAAGGACATAACAGTGATACTGATATATTGACTGTTGCGTTGTTTCTTTGCTTTTGTAATTATATCTTTGGGATTAAAGATTGAGCTATCGTTAGCTTGCATTTCCCATAATTCAGTTAATTGGTCATTTTCCATTTTTGATACATTTTAATAGTGATTTTCTAATACGACTCAAACGTGTTCGCAATGTTCCGTGGGCTATACCAACAGTCTCTGCAATCGTAGTTTGTGGTATGTTTTCTAGTTCTAATAATATTAATGCCCTATTTTGTTCGTTTAGTTTGTCAATACAGTGATACATTTTTTTGATATTACTTTCATTATTATCATTGTCATCATCATTGTCATCATCATTGTTATTATTTGGCAATAGGCCATCATTTACAGTAATATTTTTTTTTGTTTTACGTAAATCTCCTAAACATACATTTACTGCAATTCTAAAAATCCAGGTTTCTATAGAAGACTTTCCTTTAAATGATTTTCTATATTTCCAAACTTTTATAAATGCTTCTTGACACCATTCTTTTGCAATTTCATTATCGCCTGATGCATATCCTAAGCATAACCTATGAACTTTAGAAGCGTGTAAATTATAGATGTTAGTAAATTGTTGTTCGGTAATCATTATTTAGATACTAATATTGTTTGTATTTGTTTTAAAAGCCATTCAGGTTTGTCAAGCATTATAAAATGAGCACTATCTGCTGCTATAATAAAATTGTAATCTTTTAAATTTGCATATTGATTTTTATACGTTTGCTTAACCATTTTCTCACCATAAGGCTTTGTGGCTGCAATTATAGTAACTGGAATCAAAATATTTTTTAATTCTTCTCTCAGGTCTAATTTAAGGTAATCGGTATATCCATAAACATATGTTTTTCGGTCAGATTCTAGTATCCAGTTTTTAATTCTTTCTTGTTCAGATTCTTTGGTACTCATTCCTTTTGATATTGCTGTGGCATTTTGCTCAAAAGTGATAGCATCCATTGCTAATTGTTGCTTGTTGTATGAGCTTTCATAAATTAAGTTTTCAGGATTAAAATTAGGAATCATCAATGCACCAGAAGCAGGAAGAGCGTCAATTAGTATGATTTCAGAAATTTTTATACCTCTTTGTGCAGCGAGCCAAGTTGCAATTGTGCCGCCTAAACTGTGTCCAATTATGGTAGCGCTTTGTAAATTATTTTTTATAATATAGTTTTTTAGAGCCTCGTTGACTTGAGGTAACCAAGGAAACTCTATTGGTTCTTTGCCTCCAAAACCTGCTAAAGTAACTATGTGGCATTCGTAATTCTTTTCTAGATTTTTTACTAATGGATTCCAAATATCTCCAGGAACTGTAAAACCCGGAATTAATACTATTGGTTTGCCTTTTCCTGTAACTTTTACGCTGATAGCATGACCTTCATTCTTTGCGCAAATTGATAAGGAAAATACGAATGAGACTAAGACTAAAATAAATTTTTTCATTGTTTTTAAGTTTTGATTTCCCTTTAGATGCGGAAATCAAAAAATGTTACATTTTATTTTAAAAGTAGTATAATAAAAGTAATATCTACGAGGAATTGTTCTTTGATGGTTTTACGATAAGCTAAATTTACAATTTTGACTTTAACTTGATGTTCTTTTAAGTGCAAATTTTAAATTTGGAGGGCTTTGCAGACAAGCCTGAAATATTGGGTAAAACACGGAAGCCCTTATTATTTATTCGCGGTGTTATCAAATGCTATTTTGAGATTATAAGTTTTTGTGTTTGATGAATACTTTTAGATGTAAGATAAACGAAATAGAGTCCGTTAGAAAGGTTGAGATTGAAGTTAGTTAATCCTCTCATTGATTTTTTCGAGTACATAATTTTTCCATTAATATCATAAATTTTCATATTTAAATGATCATTTAAGTGTGTTTGAATAAAAAAGTTACCATTTGATGGGTTAGGATATAAAGATCGATGTAAGAATGTATCTTGAATATTCTCTATGCTTAGAACTTGAGTAGTATTCCAATATGCTTTTGTTCCATTAATATGACCTTGAGTAATTACATCCGTCAAATCATCACCATTAAAATCTCCTACTACACTTGCTGTAAGATAATCACCTCCGAAAATATCAGATTCTACAAATTGGTTATTTCCTACATTCTCATATGCAATACTTAAAATATTAGGTAGCCCACCCATTTGAGAGCCCGTTATTATCATATCTTGATCGCCATCGTTATCTAAATCTGTAATTTCGTTAGACCCTAAAAACGTTTGTTGAAGATTCGTCGACTCTAATTTTGTAAACAGCCCGTTTCCATTATTTAAATATAGATTTGTAAATGGGATAACAAAATTATTATCAGAACCAGACATAAGTATGTCCAAATCACCATCATTATCCAAATCATCGGAATCTATATCTTGGGCAATAATTTGTTCAAAAACGGAATTTGTGTCCATGCTAAAATTTCCATGTCCATCGTTTATGTATAATGCAACTGAGGCATTTTTATTTTGCTGTATACCAGATATTATAACGTCAAGGTCTCCATCATTCTCAATATCTATCAATTTCAAAGAGCTAAATTTAACTGCTGTAAAAGCTGTACTTCCCATTGCTGTGAAGTTAGCGGCGCCATCGTTTAGATAGATGTCTGCAAAATAGTTATCACTCACGTCTGACGCTGAAATTATAATATCTAAATCTCCGTCCTTGTCAACATCCCCTATTGTTGCATTCCCATCAGCAAATTTAGGTAAAGAAGGATTCTGTTTTTTAGTAAACTCTCCTGACCCATTGTTTAAATAAATGTGTGTAAATGCGCCAATACCATTGCCATTGCCAGAAAAGAATAAATCTAAATCCCCGTCTTCATCTAAATCTTTAAAAATTGTTACAGTATTATTTGCGATTGGAAATGGAACATTGCTGTCTTCTGTGAAATTACCACTACCATCGTTTAAATATAGTGCGGTAGCCGCTACAGGATTTGATCCTGCTACTAATAAATCAAGATCACCATCATCATCAATATCACCACTGGCAAATGACCCAGCTTCGACATTAATTAAATTTGGTTGAGGATTTGCTAATGTAAAATCGATATTTTGCGAATAACTTATCGAATAGAAAAGAGTTGTCGTGATGATTGTTATAAATGCTCTCATTTTATAGGGAATATATGATAATTTAGACAATATTTGCTAACGTTCTGTGTATAATGCGTATCCTAAAGGGTATGCAGTATACACCTTGTTCTGGGACGTTTTTTTTCTATTAGAGTGAGGCTACATTTTCATTATTTTTTGTTTAACAGATTGATTTTCAATCATAATATAATACACACCTTTTGAAAGGCTATTAATGTCAACGATTGTATTTTCCTGAGCAATAGATCCAAAAAGAACCATCCTCCCTAAATTATCAATAACCCGAAATTTAGAACCAATACTTTCAGTGTTAGAAATTATATTTAACATATCAAGCGCGGGATTTGGAAAGATTTGGATACTGTTATGAGCTATATCCTCAGCTACGCCCAAATCATATTCTGAAGATGTAAAGCCTAAATTCTGTAACCCTTGTTTGATCTCTGGAGCATTCATAAATAAATTCCAGAACAATTGTGTTTTATAATTTTCAAGCATAGGACCTATAGTACCTTGATCAATTGCAAGATACCTTTCTGTTTTCCACTCATAATGTGGAGAAAATGCATCATAAGGCCCTAAGGCGCCTATATATTCATCTTCCGTCTCTTCATAGAGGTAATGCATGAAATCCAATGATTTTGTTGGAGAATATGCAATGGATGAAAGTGCTGCTGTTGGTGTCACAACCCCTTTGTCGTTGTTCGGTTGATGAGCTGAATATCCAGTAGTGCCGTCTAAATTTCTTGAGTAGCTTGCGGTTAATCCCCAACAATTATTGTCATACCCTACATATTCAAACGGATTTTCTTGACAGTGTTCATAGATAATATCAGTATGGTTTCTTACTAAATCCCAATAATTCGCATAACTATCTGACAAGCCGTTCGGATCAAGAGCTAAATATGAATAGTGAGCCCAGAATAAAGGGCCTACTGTTTCATCCGCACCGTTGTGGTTAAATACAAGAGGAATATCGTATTGACTTGAAGAAGAAACAATATCTCCACCCCTTGCCCATCCTTCATGATATACATTTGTAGAAATAGGATAATCTGGGGAGGATGCAGCCAAAATATAGGTTATCAGAGCTTCATTATAACCCCTAATTTGAAAGTCCATTTCCCAGTCATAATTAGGAGACCAATGCCAGTACAGAACATTTTCATCATTTGTGTACCAATTCCATTCAACTCCTCTCCATAATAAATCAGCTTTTTGAGCTAAGAGTTGTTCTTGTGAATTACCATTCTCAAAATATTCTCTAATACATATTAAAGCCTGGCAAAGCAAAGCTGTTTCTACTAAATCTCCTCCATCGTCAAAATCGCTAAATGGAATGGTAGCTCCTGTATCTCCATTAATCCAATGAGACCAAGCTCCATGAAACCGGTCTGCATTTTCAAGAAAATCCAAAGCTGTATTTAGATGGGCAACTCCATCTGATTGTGGTATAATTCCATTCTGCATCCCAACAATGATATTCATAAAACCAAAGCCAGAACCACCAATTGCTATTGTGTTTTGATCAAACGACCAATCATCTTCATGTATTCTTTCTCTTGATAACTTTGATATCGGATGTGCATGATCCCAAAAATATTTTAGGACATCAACTTGAAGACTGTCAATTAATTGAGAATCGGTTAATTGGCCAAAAGTTACATTTGAGCTTAAAAAAAAGAAGAGTATTAATATCCTCTTCATATCAACTATACTTTTCGTTGTGTATTTCTTCATTTTTAACTTTCATTATTCGATCTGTAATGGCCCAGAACGGTTTTGACCATGAAATGTTCGGGATTAAAAAAGTACTAGATTTTCAACCTAGCACAAAACACAGCTTTTTTTTGAGTTATAAATTTAATGTTTTTTTATAAACGAAATAAAAAAAGGTTTGTGCCTTAATAGATAAATCACAAACCATTGTAGCAGGACAGAAGCCCACATTTTTTATAGCCTTTGTGCCTGTTGCACAACCTTGTTGATAAAGATAATAATCTAAATGAAAAGGAGCCTTTTTATTTGTTAACTTTATATATGTAAGGCAAAAAAATATCAAGAAAAATTGTTTGCTCATTTTCAGTTAAGTAAGCGAATCTTAAAGGAGAACTTTTCTAAAAGGGTAAAAAGTGATGTCAAAGCAATGCGGCGGTTTTGTTGTTTGCTAAAACACTTGCTGAAACCTGATATGGTAAAATTAGAAGACCTATAATTTTTATAGAATTATACTTGTCATAAAAACAAGAGTCCCTTTTTAAGGGACTTTTGAGATATTATTTAGGTTTTTTAGTGGCTTGTGCAACGGTTAGCATTGTTATCGGTAATTTTTCCTATTTATTTTAAAGAAATATTATTTTATTAATTTATCTGTAAAAAAATCTACTAGTGAATTATATTTTGTTTTCGATCCGGGGT
>Ga0115572_10002684_pt1 | contig 14124 bp, 13 predicted proteins | sample COGITO_mtgs_1206_FD_88681 | JGI IMG/M metagenome (GOLD analysis project Ga0115572, IMG submission 88681) | Pelagic marine microbial communities from North Sea - COGITO_mtgs_120607 | ecosystem: Environmental > Aquatic > Marine > Epipelagic | place: Germany:Helgoland, sampling site Kabeltonne... | reverse complement strand
TGTCTTTTAATTTGTATTTGGTGAACAGTCCGAAAGTATATAAACCTAGTAAAGGACCATATGTATAACCCGCAAATGTGAATATTTTTGCAATGACACTAGCATCGGCAATAAAGTATTTAAAAACAAGAATGGTTGCAATCAATACAAAAGAGAAAATAACGTGCACTTTTTTTCTAATTTTTTCTTGCGCTCTTTTTTCTTTCTTTTTGTTAATTTCTAAAATATCAATACTAAAAGATGTCGTTAAAGATGTTAAAGCCGAATCTGCACTCGAATAAGCAGCAGCAATTAAACCAAGTAAGAAAAATGTAGCGGTTGCTAAACCTAAAGTTCCTTTGGTTGCTATAATTGGAAATAGTTCATCTTTGTGTGCGTCAATCCCGTTTTTTTGTGCGTAATCTGTCAATAAAACACCTAAAGCTAAAAAGAAAAAGTTTACGATTACCAAAACAATTGTAAACCAAAACATGTTTTTCTGTGCATCTTTTAGATTTCTACATGTTAAGTTTTTCTGCATCATATCTTGGTCTAAACCTGTCATAACAACTGCAATAAAAGCGCCTGCTAAGAACTGTTTCCAGAAATAATTACCTGCATTTACATCCTCAAAAAAGAAGGTTTTAGATAGTTGATTTTCTGAAACATAAGAAAATAAATTGTCTATTTTCATTTCGATCGATATTGTATAAATACAAACGCCAACCGCAATCAACATAAAAAGTGTTTGCAATGTATCTGTCCAAACAATAGTTTTTATTCCTCCTTTAAAAGTGTACAACCAAATTAATAAAATAGTAATGGAAACGGTTGCCCAAAAAGGAACACCATATGCATCAAATAAAATTATTTGCAACACATTTGCGACTAAAAATAACCGAAAAGCAGCTCCGATTGTTCTAGATAGCAAAAAGAAACTAGCCCCGGTTTTGTATGAATAGTTACCAAAACGATCTTGTAAATACGTGTAAATTGAGGTTAAATTCAATCTATAATAGAGTGGAAGTAACACGAGACCAATAACGGCATAACCAATTACGTAACCTAAAACCATTTGAAAATAGCTCATGTTAGAGCCTTCTACCCAACCCGGAACTGAAATAAATGTTACTCCAGAAAGTGACGCGCCAATCATTCCAAAAGCAACTAAATACCAGGGTGATGAGTTATTTGCTTTAAAAAATGTTTTATTGTCTGCGGATTTACTTGTAATGTATGAAATGAAAATTAATAAGGAAAAATAAGTAACTATTAATAAAATGATATATGCTGGTTTCATAGAGGAATTACAAATCTTTAATTAAGAAATACGAATATACATAAATCATAACCTTCAATTCATAATTAGTAATCAATTTGTAATTCGTAATTTTGTTGACTATGGATTTTTCATCGAAATTATTAGAGAATGCGGTTAATGAGGTGTCTCGTTTACCAGGAATTGGAAAGCGAACTGCTTTGCGTTTAGTTTTGCATTTACTAAAACAGCCATCTGAAAATACAAAGTTTTTGTCGGAAGCCTTATTACATTTAAGAAATGATATAAAGACTTGCTCTAATTGTCATAATATTTCGGATACGACTTTGTGTGATATTTGTAGTAACACAAAAAGAAATTCTGAAATTGTTTGCGTTGTTGAAGATATTAGAGACGTAATGGCAATTGAAAGTACGTCTCAGTTTAATGGATTGTATCATGTATTAGGTGGTAAAATTTCTCCTATGGAAGGAATTGGGCCTCAGGAATTACAAATAGAGTCTTTGATTAGAAAAATTTCTGAAGGAGAAATTAAAGAACTTATTTTTGCTTTAAGTTCTACTATGGAAGGAGATACTACAAACTTTTATATATTTAAGCAAATTGAAAAATTTGAAATTACAACTTCTACAATTGCACGAGGAATTTCGGTTGGTGATGAATTAGAATATGCAGATGAAGTTACCTTGGGTAGAAGTATTGTGAATCGTATTCCTTTTGAGCAGAGTATTAGAAGTTAATTATCTAAATTATTATTTTTATTACTTTCTAAAATCTCTTTCTCTGCTTTTTCCCAAGATTTTTTTTCTCTTATTTTTTTATAAAGTCTAATTCCTAACATAAGTAAAAAACCAAAAAGAATAATACCCACAACTCCCCAAATCCAATTAATCGCATTTTGTAATGTGACTAAAAAGACCACAGCAAATAGTATAATTGTTGGTGCTTCGTTTATAATTCTTAATTTGAATGCTGTGTATTTTATAATATCATTTTGTAATTGTTTGTATATTTTGTGGCAAAATCCGTGATAGAAATACAATGCTAAAACAAAAGAAAGTTTTATGTGCATCCAAGGCATTTGTAAATAATATGGATTTTTATAAAGCATCCAAAAACCAAATATACTTGCTAAAATTGCAGACGGCCAGGTAATTATGTACCACAACCTTTTACTCATTAATTTGTATTGCGTTTGTAAAATATCTTTAGCTGGTTCTTCTTTTTTTTCTGCTTCTACATGGTACATAAATAAACGTACTATATAAAATAGGCCTGCAAACCAAGTGACAATAAAAATAATATGTAATGCTTTTATGTAAAGGAAATCCATAGATATGTATTGACTTTTTTAGTTTTGATATTATTTAGTAAACAAGTTTAGCCCTGATTGAAATGACATCCTTTTTGTTTTTACAAAAAGATATAATGTAAAGCAGGAAATAGCTCCTTATAAAATTATTTATTTTTCCAATCATTAATCCAAGAAACCATAACATCTACCCAGTCATCATTATCATTTAAACAAGGAATATGCTTATAATCTGTTCCTCCTGCCTCTAAGAAATCTTCTTTTCCTTCCATTGCAATTTCTTCTAAAGTTTCTAAACAATCAGAAACAAAGGCGGGTGTAATAACGGCAACTTTTTTCTTTCCCATTTCTGGAAATTTCTCTAATTCAAAATCTGTGTAAGGTTTTAACCATGGATCTTTTAATAATCGAGATTGAAATGAATTACTATGATTTGTCTCGTCTAATCCTAAATGTTTTGCAATTCCTTTAGTTGTTTCAAAACATTGATGTCTATAACAAGTGTGATGGGCAACAGAATTACGTTCACAACAAGAACCATCTAATTTGCAATGGCTTTTTGTTGGGTCAGATTTTTTAATATGTCTTTCTGGAATTCCGTGATAAGAAAACAATACGTGGTCATAATCAAAACCTTTTAAATGATTAGCAATATTGTCACTCATCACTTTTATATAATCTGGTTTGTTGTAAAACGGGGGTAATGTATCTAGTTTTACTTGTGGGTATTTTTCTGCTAAAATTTCTTCTGCTTGCACAACTACAGTTTCATAAGAAGACATGGCGTAATGCGGATATAAAGGGACTAACATTATTTCTGTTACGCCTTTATCTATTAAGTTTTTAATTCCTTTTTCCATCGACATAGAACCATATCGCATTGCTAATTCTAAGGGAATATCCATTTTTGCTTCGACCTTTTTTGCAAACTTTTCTGAGATTACAACCAAGGGAGAGCCCTCTTTCCACCAAATTTTTTTGTAAGCTGCACCAGATTTTTTTGGACGAACTTGGAGTATAATTCCTTTAATTAGTAGCCATCGTTTCCAATATGGAATGTCTATGACGCGCTCATCCATTAAGAATTCACCTAGGTACTTTTTTACATCTTTTGTTTCTGTAGAATCTGGCGATCCTAAATTGTTTAATAAAATTCCTTTCATTTAGTAAAAGTTTAAAGACTTTAAATTTTTTAAGATTGAACAGTTATATTTAATTATTTTTTAATTTGATAATTGGTTTGTAACCTCATACAAGCTAATCGCCAAACTATGTATTACGTTCATAGATGAATTTCTTCCAAACATTGGTATTGCAATAGTTTTATCTACAAGATTTATGTTTTCGATTCCGTTTCTCTCACTACCCAAAAGTAGGACGATTTTTTCGTGTTTATTAAATTTAAAATTTTGAATATTTATACTTTTATTAGTAATTTCTATACCAATTATTGTATTACCTTCAGCTTTTAACTGCTCAATAATTTCCTCAAAATCTGTATAATACTCGTGTGAGACTTGGCTTATAGTGTTTCTTGCAGTTTTTTTGACTATTCTGTTTTCCAAAGACGGTGAAACATGGTGAAAATAAATTTTCTGTACACCAAAACTTTCAGATATTCTGAAACACATACCAATATTTTCGGGTGTTCTAATGGCGTCGCAAACAATGGTTATTGGGAATTGTTTCTGATTGTTTTTTATGTCGTAATGTGTAAGTTGTTCCAAATTATTGTTGTTCTTTGTTTAGGCTCATTACATATTTCTTCGGTGTTGTACCGAACTTCTTTTTAAATGCCGCGATAAAGTGGCTAGATGTGCTGTAGCCAACCTTTAAACCCACTTCATTTACATTAAATTGATTACTTTCTAATAACCTTCTAGAATGTTCCATTTTGTAATCGAATAGAAAACTATAAACCGTATCGCCGTAAATTTGCTTAAAACCTTCTTTTAACTTTTTTAAACTGAGGCCAATTTCAGTTGATAACTCTTGTAAGGATGGTGGTTCTGCCATTCTAGAGATAATAATTTCCTTCGCTTTTCTAATTTTTAGTACATTTTGTTCATCAACCAAAAAAGGACAATATTGACCCTCTGTGTTTTCTTCTTTTTGAAAATGAAGGCTTAATAATTCATATACTTTTCCTTTAACGTATAAATTCCGAATAGAACTATTAATATTAGAATTTATGATTTGTTGTAAAACAATTGAAACGGTAGGTTTTGTTTCTGTGTCGTCATAGTATTTTTTATTACTATTCTCATCACTCAAAAAGGGTATATATCCCGATTCTTTGGAAAATAGAGAGTGAAATTTTTCAATCGAAATTAATAATGAGACTAATGTTGTTTTGGGTTGAGTTTCAAGATTTATAGGTAATATTCTCTGTGGATTATACAAAAGGATAGATCTATTGTCTAAAACATCAAAAGAGTAAGAATTATTATTAAATATAAATTTAGATTTCCCCTTTATACAAAAATGAATTTGAATAAAATTACTGTTAATTTCTCTCTCAAAATTTTGAATAGTGTTACTTTCATTCTGAAAATGAAGTAAATAAAAGCCTTTATCTAAAATAATTTCTTGAAAAGTACTTTCTCCGACATTTTTAATCATAGTTTAATTTAAAATTATAATTCTTTTATTTAGAATCGTTCTATATTAAAATATAGAGAAGCCTTTGTTGTACCGCAAAAATAAGGATTTTCTACATTTTTATGAAGAATATTCATAAAAAAACATTTAACGTTATAAAAAGTTCTTTAAGCGATATTTTTATTAATTTCTTGTTTATACTTTTGTACCACTTTAAAAGTTATGGGAGAATTGGGGCAAGAGCACTTTTACAATATTGGGGTTAGTTATAAGAAAGCAGATGCAGAAATGCGAGGTAAATTTTCTGTTTCAAAAGAAAATCAAGTAGCTCTTTTGCAAGCTGCAAAAAATAAAGGTGTTTCTGGTGTCTTTATAATCTCTACTTGTAATAGAACAGAGGTGTTTGGCTTTGTAAATAGACCTTGTTTATTAATAGAACTTCTATGTGATTTTTCTGAAGGAAATTCTCAGGAATTTAGGGAAATCTCAACTGTATTCAAAGACCAATCTGCAATAAACCATTTATTTAGAATTGGTACAGGTTTAGAAAGTCAGATTTTAGGGGATTATGAGATTGTTGGTCAATTAAGACAATCATTTAGAGTTGCAAAAGAAAATAAAACTATAAATGCGTTTACAGAGCGTTTGGCAAATAGTGTTTTACAGGCTAGTAAGCGTGTCAAAAATGAAACAAAATTAAGTTCTGGTACAACTTCTGTGTCATATGCAGCAGTGCAATATATTATTAGAAATTTATCCGATCATAATTCTAAGAATATTTTGGTTTATGGTTTAGGTAAAATGGGTAGGAATACATGTAAGAACCTTGCTGAATACACTCAAAATAAATCAGTTTGTTTGATAAATAGAACTGAAGAAAAAGCAACAGAATTTATTAAAGACCATTTATCAATTAGAAAATCTGTAATAGGAAATTTAAAGGATGAAATAGCAAAGACAGATGTTTTAATCGTTTCCACAGGAGCAGATAAACCCACAATTACTGAAGAGCATCTTGTTGATGGTAAAGAAATCCTTATTTTAGACTTATCAATGCCAGAAAATGTATCGCATAATCTTGCGCACCATAAAAATGTAACTTTGGTGAATATAGATGAATTATCTCGTGTAACAGATGAAACTTTGGCAAAACGTCTAGCAGAAATTCCTTATGCCGAAGATATTATAGAAACACATAAATTAGAATTTAACGATTGGTTAAATCAGAGAAGGTTTACGCCTGCGATTGCTGCTCTAAAAAAGTCTTTAGAGACAATTAAAAAAGATGAAATTAATTTTCAGAAAAAAAAGATTAATAATTTTGATGAAAATCAAGCAGAAGTATTAACCTCACGATTTATACAAAAAATTACCACCCAGTTTGTAAAGCACTTAAAAGACGAAAATACTTCTGTTTCAGAAAGTATAGATGTTATTAAAAAAGTGTTTCAATCTTAATTATAACTTAATGCAAAAAACAATAAGAATAGGAACTCGCGATAGCCAATTGGCTCTTTGGCAAGCTAATAGAGTACGTGAAGAATTAACAGAGTTAGGTTATGAATCAGTGATTGTTCCTATAAAATCTCTAGGTGATATTGTTTTAGACAAACCCTTGTACGAACTTGGGGTTGTAGGTGTTTTTACAAAAAATTTAGATGTTGCTATGTTAAATGGTGATATAGATATTGCTGTACATTCACTAAAAGATGTTCCTACAGTTTTACCTGAAGGAATTGTAAAAGCTGCAGTTTTAAAACGTGATGACTATTCTGATGTATTATTATATAAAGGATCTGAGGAGTTCTTTGGACAACAAAACGCAGTAATTGCCACCGGTAGTTTAAGAAGAAAGGCAATGTGGTTAAATCGTTACCCAACTCATACAGTAGTTGGTTTAAGAGGAAATGTAAACACGCGTTTGCGAAAATTAGACGAAAGTGATTGGAATGGTGCTGTTTTTGCAGCTGCCGGTTTATATCGTTTGGGGATAAAAGAAGAAAATAAAATTAGTCTTTCTTGGATGATTCCCGCTCCTGCACAAGGTGCAATTATGGTTACAACTTTAGCTAAAGATGATTATTCTCTCGATGCCTGTGAACAATTAAACCACAAAGAAACAAATATTTGTACAACAATAGAACGTGAGTTTTTACATCTTTTAGAGGGTGGTTGTTCGGCACCAATAGGAGCTTTAGCCTATATTGATGCTAAAACTGAAGAAATTAATTTTAAAGGAGTTTTATTAAAAAAAGACGGCTCTAAAAAAATTACAGTTAATAAAACAGCACCGGTTGGGCGTCACAGATATTTGGCAAAAGATTGTGCAGATTATATTATTAACAGAGGCGGTAAAGAATTAATGACAGAAGATGAAGAAAATATCGAAGCTCCGTTACATAATATTTACTCCACCAAAAAACTTTCTGAACTTCAAAAGAAAACATTACCAGAAACATTTGGAATAAAAGATAGTGATTTTATTAAAATACGTTTTAATAGAATTTCACCTAAGGAAATAAGAAGTGAAATTGAAAACGTTGTTATTACAAGTCAAAACGGAGTAGAAGCGCTTTTAAATTCTTTCACAAAAGATGAAATGAATTTTAAGAATATTTATTGTGTTGGTAGAAGAACAAAAAAATTGATCGAAAAAAGGATTGGTAAAGTTGCTCATGTTGCTAAAAATGCACAAAAACTAGGGGAATATTTAGCCAATCAATTAGAAAATAAAAAAGTAACTTATTTCTGCAGTAGTCTTAGGTTAGATGCTTTACCAACTTTTTTGCGCGATGAAGGTATAATTGTACATGAAGTTGAGGCCTACAAAACAATGTTCAGTTCAGAGAAAATTAATGATCAAGTTTCTGGAGTTTTATTTTATAGTCCATCAGGAATAGAAAGTTATTTAGAAGAAAACTCAACAGATAAAGTTGCTTTTTGTATCGGAGAAACTACTGCTTCAGAGGCAAGAAAACATTTTAAAAATGTTAAAGTAGCGAACATGCCTAGTGCAGAGAGTTTATTAGAATTAGTGAAAATATATTATAATTCTTAGTAGATGAATATTAGAAGACCAAGAAGAAATCGGAAATCTGCCTCAATACGAGCAATGATAGAGGAAACCACTTTATCAGTAAATGACTTTATTTATCCGTTATTTCTAATTGAAGGTTTAGGGGAAAAAGAAGAAATTACTTCAATGCCAGGTATTTATCGTTTTTCTTTGGATTTATTGTTGAAAGAAATTCAAGAATGTATAGATCTAGGTATTAAAAGTTTTTGTGTGTTTCCTTCTTTGGGGGAAAACAAAAAAGATAAATATGCAACAGAAGGTTATAATTTAGATAGTCTTTACAACAAGGCATTGTTAAAAATTAAAACACAGTTTACAGATATTGTTGTAATGACAGATATTGCCATGGATCCATACTCTAGTGATGGTCATGATGGTATTGTAGAAAATGGAGAAATCCTTAATGATGAAACGTTAGATGTTCTTGGGAAAATGGCTATAGCTCAAGCAAAGTCAGGTGCAGATATCTTAGGTCCTTCAGATATGATGGATGGTCGCGTGGGATATATCAGAAAAGTATTGGATGAAGCTGGGTATTCACAAGTATCCATTATGTCTTATACAGCTAAATATGCGAGTGCTTTTTATGGCCCATTTAGAGATGCTTTAGATTCAGCACCTAAATTTGGTGATAAAAAAACGTATCAAATGAACCCTGCAAATACTAGAGAAGCATTAATTGAGGCTGATTTAGATATAGAGGAAGGAGCAGATATGATTATGGTAAAACCAGCTTTAGCTTATCTAGATATCATAAAATTATTGAAAGATAATTATAATGTTCCCATTTCAGCATACAATGTAAGCGGTGAATATGCTATGATTAAAGCTGCTGATGAAAAAGGCTGGCTTGATGGTGAAAAAGCAATGATGGAAAGTTTGTTAAGCATAAAAAGAGCTGGGGCGGATATTATTATCACCTATTTTGCAAAGGAAGCTGCAAGGTTATTAAATAAGTAACAACTATTTTATTCTAAAAGTTGAAGTAGATGAAATTCAAAAAATCAAATAAACTATATAAAAAGGGTCTAGAAAATCTTGTTGGAGCTGTCAATTCTCCAGTAAGAGCGTTTTCATCAGTTGGTGGTAATCCCTTATTTATAAAAAAAGCAAAAGGAAGTAAAATTTATGATGTTGACGGAAATGAATATATAGATTTAGTAGTTTCTTATGGTCCAATGATTTTAGGACATAGACATAAATCAGTGGAAAAAGCCGCAAAAAAAGCTTTAAAAAATGGTTATTCTTTTGGTGCATCGACTGAAGCAGAAATCAAATTAGCTAAAATAGTTTGTGACGCTTTTCCAGAAATGGATAAGGTTCGTTTTGTAAACTCAGGGACAGAAGCTGTTTTAAGCGGAATTCGTTTGGCAAGGGCCTTTACTGGTAAAGATAAAATTATAAAATTTGCTGGCTGCTATCATGGGCATCAAGATGCTTTATTGGTGGCCGCAGGTTCTGGTTTAGCTACCTTAAGTTTACCGGGTTCAAAAGGAGTACCCGAAGGTGCAGTAAAAAATACGTTAATTGCAGAATATAATAATTTAGAAAGTGTAAAAAAACATTTTGATAATGACGAGAACATTGCAGGTGTAATCATTGAGCCAATAGGAGGGAATATGGGAGTTGTAATTCCGGAAAATAATTTTTTAAAAGAATTAAAAGATTATTTAGAAACTAAAGGAGCATTGTTAATTGCGGATGAAGTGATGACAGGTTTTCGTTCTAAATTTGGTGGAGCGCAGGAATTATTAGGTGTAACTGCTGATATTACCTGTTTAGGGAAAGTAATTGGTGGAGGTTTTCCTGTAGGAGCCTATGGTGCAAGAGAGGAAATTATGCAAGAAGTTGCTCCTTTAGGAGGAATGTATCAAGCAGGAACGTTAAGCGGAAATCCAATTGCAATGGCAGGAGGAATTGCTACTTTAACAGAATTAAAAAGGCAAAATCCGTACAACCAATTTGAGGAAAAAGGGAATATTTTAGAAGTAATTTTATTAGAAACAGCTAAGAAATACAATTTAGATTTGGTTGTAAATCGGTTTGGTTCCATGATGAATCCTTTTTTCACAAAGGGTAAAGTTACTAATTTTGAAGAAGCTCAATTATCTGACACAGGTAAATTTGCTGTTTTCTTTTGGGAAATGATTAAAAATGGAGTCTTCTTGCCTCCAAGTCAATTTGAAGCATGGTTTTTATCTTCTGCTTTAACAGATAAGGATATTAAAAAAATATCAGAAGCAATAGACAAAAGTATGTTGGCTGTTTCAAAAATGTAAATAAATTGTCATTCAAATTGCAATGACGTTCAAGAATACTATGATTAAAAACGATTTATTTTTAAGAGCATTAAAAGGAGAAAAAGTTGATAGACCACCAGTTTGGATGATGCGTCAGGCAGGAAGGTATTTACCAGAATTTCAGGAAATAAAAAAGAAATACGATTTCTTTACACGTTGTCAAACTCCAGAATTAGCGTCAGAAATTACAGTGCAGCCAATTAGAAGATATGGTATGGATGCTGCAATTTTGTTTTCAGATATTTTAGTTATTCCTCAAGCAATGAATATTGAGGTACAAATGAAACCAGATTTCGGACCTTATTTACCGAACCCAATTCGTTCTCAAAAAGATTTAGATCATGTAATTGCTCCTGATGTTCATGAGTCACTAGGTTATGTAATGGAAGCAATTAAAGCAACCAAAGAAAAACTAAATGACGAAGTGCCTTTAATCGGTTTTGCTGGTTCACCTTGGACAATCCTATGTTATTGTGTGCAAGGACAAGGTTCTAAAAATTTTGATAAAGCAAAAGAGTTATGTTTCACAAATCCTGTTTTAGCACACTCTTTATTACAAAAAATTACAGATACAACAATTGAGTATTTAAAAGCAAAAGTTGGGGCTGGGGTAAATGCAGTTCAGGTTTTTGATTCTTGGGGAGGAATGCTGTCTCCCGTCGATTATCAAGAATTCTCATGGCAATATATTCAGCAAATTATCGATGCTTTAAAAGACATTACTCCAGTAATAGCTTTTGGTAAAGGCTGTTGGTTTGCCTTAAACGAGATGTCTAAATCTGGAGCTTCTGCTCTTGGTGTGGATTGGACGTGTTCACCAAGAAATGCTCGTTATTTATCAGGAGGAAGAATTACTTTACAAGGTAATTTTGATCCAACAAGATTATTTTCGCCACCAGCAGTTATTAAAAAAATGGTGCATCAAATGATTAATGAATTTGGTAAGGATAGATTAGTTGTAAACCTTGGACACGGTATTTTACCAAACATTCCATTAGAAAACGCAAAAGCATTTATAGATGCTGTAAAAGAATATAAAGCCAACTAAAATGCCACATTTTATTTTAGATTGTTCAGAGAATATTTTAGAAAAACAAAATCCGAGAAAAGTAATTGAAGCAGTTTTTGAGACTGCTTTTTCTACGAGTTTGTTTGATAGAGATGATATCAAAGTGCGCTTAAATCCTTATAAATATTCCTTAGTACAAAGTGAGGAGGCAGATTTTATTCACGTTTTTGGTAATATTATGCAGGGAAGAACAGCAGATCAAAAAGCTGAACTTTCGCGTGAAATTGTAGTTACTTTAAGTAAGTTATTTCCAGAAGTACCAGTTATTTCAATTAATATTAGAGATTTTGATAAGGCTTCTTATTTTAATAAATCTATGATATAAGAGTAAGATATTTGGGCCTTACTTTATGTTGTTGAAAAATCGGTATAATTTAATGCTACTCATTATATCTTTCTTATTATTGAATTTATTTCAGTATCTTTTCTATAATAAAGGAACTTAAAAATTTTTAATAGTTACTGAACCTAGTTTAATACAGAAAAGGATGCCATTCCAATCGATAACGTAAACAAATGCTGATGATTAAAAACATACTTTCAGGAATAATAGCAAGTATAAAAACAGTTGAATTATTAAATGAAGAGAATGAAAGCTCAGTTTTATAAATACATAGAAAATTTACAAGATACAATTACTACTAAATTAGAAAAAGTAGATGGTCTTGCAAAGTTTGAAGAAGACATTTGGGAGAGAGAAGAGGGCGGTGGAGGAAGAACCCGTGTTATTGAAAACGGCAATGTTTTTGAAAAAGGAGGTGTAAATATATCTGCGGTTCATGGAGAATTACCAGAAGTTTTAAGAAATCAATTTAAAGTAAAAGAAGGTGACTTTTTTGCTTGTGGATTAAGTTTAGTTTTACATCCAATAAATCCATTTGTACCAACGGTTCATGCAAATTGGCGTTATTTTGAAATGTATGATTCAGAAGGAAACATTGTTACCCAGTGGTTTGGTGGGGGGCAAGATTTAACACCTTATTATTTATTTGATGAAGATGCCATTCATTTTCATACAATATGTAAAACTGCTTGTGACAAACATAATCCAATATTTTATCCGAAGTTTAAAAAAGTTTGTGATGAATATTTTTGGAACTCCCATAGAAATGAAGCTCGGGGAATTGGAGGTTTATTTTTTGATTATCAAAAGGAAACAGAAGAATTTTCTATAGAGGATAGATTCAATTTTGTTACAGAAGTTGGGGCTAGTTTTTTGGATAGTTATGTTCCTATAGTTGAGAAAAGAAAAGAAACTCCGTTTACAAAAGAGCATAAAGATTGGCAAGAGGTAAGGCGTGGACGTTATGTAGAATTCAACTTAGTACATGATAGAGGAACTCTTTTTGGTTTAAAAACGAATGGCCGAATCGAAAGCATTTTAATGAGCTTGCCTCCCAAGGTCCAATGGGTCTATAATCACAAGCCAATGGATGGCTCAGAGGAGGAAAGATTATTAAAAGTTTTAGCTAAGCCGATAAACTGGGTATAGTAGTTTTTATTTTTTAGGTCTTTGATAAGAATGCCTTTCAATAGAATTAGGCACAGCGTATCCGTCTAAGCCCGTAACTGTTGCAATTTTTCCTTTACTTAGGTCTATAAAAAAATCGTTAGAAATCATTTCTTCCCGAACATATATTTTTTCTACTTCTGCCAATACTAAAAGTGTTCCGTTTGCCTTAATGTGAACTTCCTCTAAAAACTTCATTCTTATTTGAAGCGGTGCGCCTTTAACAAACGGTGCATAACAGCTGTCTTTATACTCTTCTTCGAAATTTGTTTTATCAAACTCAGAAATTTCTATGGGGTATTTTGCAGATGTATGATGCGCGTCTGCAATATATTCTTCGAAAACAGGATTTAGTGTAAAAATACCAGATTCCATAATGTTGTCATACGTGTTTCTTCTTACTGTGGTTGGGCGCAGCACGAAGCCGTAAATAGCAGGAGCAGAACCGAAATGTGTTACCGAGCTAAATATGGCTAAGTTAGAAATACCATCTCTCGATTTTGTTCCAATTAAATTCGCAGACTTATATCCTGTAGCGGAGTTAATGAGGTTTATTTTATTCAGGTGAGGTAGTTTTTCTATATCTTTCTTTTCAAATGTAATCATAACTTTGTGCTGTAATTATTAATTTTTACATTTTTAGCTTTTAAATCAAACATTAAATTGTAAAGACCAAAAAATGTTCTATTGATATAAATAAAATGTTTAGAACCTCGATTTCCATTCATTTCTTTTAGTTCAGAGCTCTTAGCGTATTTAGAGCCTAAGCTAGCAATTTTCTCAAAAAATTCAGGATCAGAAAAGTCAAATTCATCTTGATGAAACGGTTGAGTAAACAAGCTTAGCATTTCGTGAAAGAGATTTTTAAAGAAGACAATTTCTTGCGCAGAATCGTCTTCTCTTAAAATTTCTAATTCGTAAAGCTTTTGTTCAAAATATACTGGATTATCAATATGCTCTTTTTTTGCTAATTCAAAATAAGGGATGTAAAAATCATC
>Ga0115572_10002683_pt1 | contig 14125 bp, 8 predicted proteins | sample COGITO_mtgs_1206_FD_88681 | JGI IMG/M metagenome (GOLD analysis project Ga0115572, IMG submission 88681) | Pelagic marine microbial communities from North Sea - COGITO_mtgs_120607 | ecosystem: Environmental > Aquatic > Marine > Epipelagic | place: Germany:Helgoland, sampling site Kabeltonne... | reverse complement strand
TGGATTTGGATCATATAATATCTGTATCAAAATGGAAAGAAAAAAACAAAAAAAAAAGTGAATATTTTTTTTCTCACAGGCTAACTTAGAACAGTTTTTTACTTACGATGCTGGCAATTTCCATTTCTTTCTTAAAATCTTTTCCATTTTTTCTTGAGAATTACCAACGCCACCCGCAATAGCCTTGATTTCGACGTTGGCATGCCATAGCGGTGTCTTGTCGTCGTTTAAAACGATGATAGCTCCGTCAGCACTGGCCGAATAATGTTCATTTATATCAATTTGAGGACATTCATAAAAGTGCGAGAAAGGGATACTGTCAAGTATGATTTTGACAGAAATATCCTCGAAATGACTACCATGCGCCATTCTTGCCAATGCAATTTCATCGAAATCTTCTTTTGTATCACCAAACCATTGTTCTAAGATAATATCCCAATCTTTTTCTTCTTTGAAATTAAAGAATAAAGTGGATGGCTTCGAACCCGTGATTCTACCTTTTCTTCCGTCCAACCATGCCTGAGATCCCTGTTCATGAGCATTGTCAAGGCCTTGGTCTTTCAATGAATGAAAATTCCGATTTGCCCACATATTTTTGCTGTTGTTTTTATTTGTAGGTATAATTGGAAAAAGTCAGAAAATTCGTTACAAATATAGGTTTTTTTGCCACCATCGGATTAGAATTTTTTTCGGGCCCGCGGGCCTTTTAGTCCTTGTCTGAGCTCTGCTCACAGCAAAATCTAAAACATGAAAAACCTATATTTTTTTCCGGCTCCGCCACAAAAACACCGGAATATTCCGGTGTTTTTTTCAGGATTTTCGATACAAATATAAGTTTTTGCCAGAATCTAAATCTTAAACAAAAAGTTTAGAATTTTTGTCAAACTATTTACAGCTAAATCTAAAACATCAAAAACCTATATTTTCTTCACATATTTTAGAAAAAACACCGGAATATTCCGGTGTTTTTTCCGGGATTTTCGTTACAAATATAGGTTTTTGCGAAAAAAAATGTTGGGCCAAAGGCACTCAAATAAAATGTGGAAATGTTTACTATAAAAAGTGCGCGCCCAAAAATAAAAGAATGTTTTCTACTTTTGTTGCGGCGGAACCAAAAAAAAAGGCAGTGGAACCAAAAAAAAAAAAGTACACTTTCAAAATAATCAAATTGGAGAAATGTCTAACTGATTTGGAGGCATTACTTCCAGCACAAACAATCACAGAAGAGTCAAAAACAGATTCAGTGTCTCCAGTGTCTAATTATCCCAGTGACTTATCGGGTATTGTCAAACTGTCATTGAAATATTTAAAATATTGTAAAGAGTACCCGGGTCTGATTCTTGATATGATTAATTATGAGTTTGATTTGGATAAAAAAAAAACAGAAAGAGGTAAAAACCCAAAAAAAATCATAGATAGAATTATCAGACATATCGATAAAGCTGATAAGGCTCCGCCAAATAATATAAAAGTTTTCTCGCAATTGCTTAAAGAGATTGAAAAATTATTTGATATTTACAAATTTAGACGTGGTAGAATAGGTACTCCTCCATATGAAGAAGCGTTGTTAAAGATAAAAAAAACGGAAGAGTATCTACTATTTTATATCGACATGATTCATAAATTATTTACAAATAAATCATTTAAAAATATAGAACTTCCAAACGCCAAGAAGTCAATGAAAGTTATTAGCAAAATAATTACACATTCGGATATAACAAATGTAGAAAAATGGACATACCCTGATAAATGGACATACCCTGATAAATAAATGGGCATTGATTTTTTAGGGACAATGTCCGAAAATTAAGTGGGCTTATTTTTTGGTCGATGTTATTTGTTTGCAAGACGATTCAGATCCATTTTCTCCAATTAACACTGTGCATTTAAAAATTTTGACGTTTTCCGGGTCTATATATCTTACCTTATCATTATCATTGTCCATTATGACTTTATACTTACCGTCTTTTCGTGGCTTTCCGTTTTTTTTCGTTTTTGCGATAATTCGCCCTTTACTTCCTCCTGGAAAATCTAAGTATTTTTTTATTAATTTGAATCTTTCTTGATTGTCGTTATCACTTTCTTGACTGTCGTTATCACTTTCTTGACTGTCGTTATTAATTTCTTGAGTATATTCACCACTATCGCTACTATCTTCTATAAAAAAGACATCTGATTCTTGATCTGATTCTTGATCTGATTCTTGGTTTTTTTTTTCTTGATTGAACTGTAATGTTTCCTTTTTAATTATTAACTGATGCAATTCCGTATCTGTTTTATTTTGAAAAATGGGGTTACATGGTTTGTTCTGCATTTGTTTATGACCTGTATACCAATGTGGTGAAGGAGCATATTTGGCTCCATATTTCATCGCATTCCAAGTTTTTAATTGATTCGGATCTTTATATTCTTCTGCTACATTACGATAAAACGTAGGTACCAGTACATCCGTTGGTTGTATGTCTGTTTCCTCTTTGGCTGAAACTAATAATTGAATATAATCCCGATACCTGTAATTCGCAACTGGGTTATTTAAATATTTATTGCCAACTGCTACTACATTGTCTTTTAAGAAATCAGACAGTGTGTTTAGTGTACCACTTTCCATATATTTATTATGCGCATTATTGTCATATACTATCCATTTTCGAGCTACCGTATCAAATCTCCGAGGGTCTATCCATCGTATTACAAACTGACCATTCCAGTAACCCACTATTTCACAGGGGAACCGACCGTCGCTATCCTTTTCGTATATGGCAAAAGCAAGATTGCCAATAATAAATGATTTATTGGGAGCATCCATTATGTTTGTTGAAAATGACATTTTACTTGGACTATTTGACGGATTATTTCTATGATTCAGTCTACTGTCATTATTTTGAACATTGAATACGTACTGCACAAACTTGGGTGTCGGATTGTCTGTTATAACCTCTTTCATCAAATCAAAGTCATCGTTAAATTTTAATTGTTTCATTCTTTTGTTAACAGTTTTGTTAGCAAGTGTAGATTTCACCGTTTCTTGTACACTTTTTCCAATTTTCAATGTCATTGTCTGATGATAACCCCGTTTTTTACCATAATAAGTGTTACCATCCCATTCGATTGTATCTGGAGGATATTGCATCATATCCCCTACATATTGTCTGAATATTTGTTCTTTTTGGTTTAATTCTATATATTTGTGATACAAACAACCTTCTAAAATACAGAGTTGTATCACGTGTATGAGAGCCTCAAATGAGAGACCTTGAACAATTTCTGACGCATATTGTACCTTTTCCCCATTTGCTTCAATATCTTTATACATATTTTTATATATAAAATTATAAAGAAATCTTTTAATTCTGGTTTCAAACATCAGTGGACGAGGAACCGAGAATGCATAGACAATTTGTTTTGACCAATTAATTGATTTCGTTGACTCGGCCAAAGTGGGGGACAAATCTTCTTCATCGTCCGCTTCGCTGTCAGTCTCTGCGAGCGCCTCCGTTTGTCCTCTTATATTTTGACCCCCACTTTCTACAATTAGTGCTTTTCCACGAACCCGTAAATTTTGTGCTTTTCCAATTTTAAATCTCAGATTTTGGCAATGATTTTCTAATTTATTTCCTCCTTCCTCGGTACCATTAAAAGCGGCGACATAAACCCATTGAAACCATTTACGCAATTTGTGTGTGCTTCTATGTTGTGACGAACCACGCCACATGCTACATTCAAAAAAATTATTCATAGAGGTAAAAAGAAAATCAGGATTTCCATCCATTTCTTATTTTGTTTAAATTTGCTTTAAATACATGTAATAAATAAACCATCCATTTTATTTGAGGCCAGTGCTTGACTTAATCGAAATAGTCCGCAAGTGTCAAGTGATAATCGTGGAGTCTAATTTCTGTATATGAAAATCTTATATTTGTATCAAATATTTTACTTTTTCCTGATTATAAGAAGTAAATAATAATAAAAAAAATGTCATCCTTCTCGTCGGAAAACCAACTTTGTTGTCCTATCACATATGAAATTTTCGAAGATCCTGTCAAAATGCCTGATGGTCATACGTACGAACGTGCTGCAATAACAAAAGCTCTTTTAGGAAACGGTCTGTCACCAATTACTCGCATTCCTATGAAAATTGAGGAAGCAATAACCGATTATACAATGTTATCGCTTGTTGCGAAAGTTTCGGATGAATCGACTACTTCGACTACTGGTGAACAAAAATTCGATCCAGCCGAAATGGCTGAAAAAGATAAAATAACTGGAAAAATTGAAAAGAATGGAAACTCAACAATTATTACATTACAGACTAAAGACGATGGTGAAACTCATTCTAAATCTGTTGTATTTGTCATTGATATTTCTGGTAGTATGGATACAGAGATCTTAAACGGTGATGAACGAGACGGGTTTAATATATTAGACATCGTCAAACACGCTGGATTAGTTTGTATAGAGAGTCTAAGACCAATCGACTCTGTGTCAATTATAGCTTATTCTTCTTCAGCTTTTATAAATTTGCCAATGACCAGAATGTCTAAATCTGGAAAGATTATAGCAAAGAATGCTTTAAAATCCCTTAAACCTCGAGGTTCAACTAATATTTGGGCTGGTTTAAAACTGGCATTGGATCAACTGGATGATTATGGTACTATTATGTTACTAACAGATGGTTGTCCAAATATAAGACCCCCAAGAGGTGAACATGCAATGTTAAGAAAGGAATTAGATAACCACTGCGATATCGTTATCAACACTTTTGGATTTGGATACAATCTTGATTCTACCCTTTTAAGAGAATTATCAGACGAAACATTCGGATCTTATTCGTTTATACCTACCGTAGGTGAAGTTGGAACAGTTTTTGTTCACGCAATGAGCGATTTAAGAACGTGTCTCTTACAAAAAACAAAGATTGCAATTGAAACGGAAGGTACTATCCAGATGCCAAACCTTGAAAAAACATCATGGGGATATTTTTTACATATAGGACAATTACAAAAGGGTTATCCCAGAAAAATTGAAATTGAATGTACGTCCGACTGCGCTTTCTCCATACTGGACGTTGAACTTGAGACAATCTCTGGCATGTCTGATTCTATTCAAAGCCAAAAAATGGGACCTATCATAATGAAATGTCATTATTTGTCAGAATTTTCTGAAGGTCGCGCACTTGAATATTTAGAAACTATGATAAACAAATTTGATTGGAAAAAGTCATATTTGGCAGATCTTAACGGTCAAGTTAGAAAGGCAATTGAATCTCAAAATTATAAAAAATGGGGAACACATTATTTACCTTCTTTGGCGAACGCATACAAATATCAAAAGTGCAATAATTTCTTAGATATTGGTATTCAACAATTTTGTGGTGAAACTTTTGAAAAAGTTAGATCTGATTTAGATACATTGTTTAACACACTACCACCACCAAAACCAACACATAGAGAAAAAATGGTATCAGATTGTATTCGAATGGGAAGAATACCGTCCGTGCCCTTGCGTGATTTATCGTCTTACAACGACAGATCTGGCCCATGTTTTGCGGGCCATTGCAGAGTTACAATGGCAGATGGCTCTCAAAAACGTTGCGACCAGATTATTAAAGGTGACAGCGTTGCAACATCGAACGATGGTCATAGCGAAGTAGTCTGTGTTGTTGAAACAAAAGTGGAAAATGTTTCGATGATACAATATGGTGAATTAGTTATCACAAAATTTCATCCAATGAAGAAAAACGGTATCTGGGTATTTCCAAATAACTTGAACCAGAATGTTATCCAATATGAAGGAAAAATTTACTCTTTTCTGTTATTGAATAAACTGGGTAAATATGCTAAGGATATTTTCATTGAAAATGAGGTTTGTATAGCGTTTGGACACGGAATTACAAACGACGATGTTGCAACACACCCGTTTTACGGTAGTATGGCTGTTGTCGATGAGTTGAAATCGGCACCAGAAAACGATGGAAAAGTTCGAATTGATTATGTTAAACGCGATAAAGAAACTGGATTGGTTTGTGGTTTTGTTTTCCAAGGTCGCATCGACAATAACCGTCGAGCAATACAACTGATTGGCGAAAACAAGGTTGATGAAGCCGTCAAACTAATTTTTACACGGCCTTCTGACGGCGAGACTATGGGCTATGAAGAAATGCGAGAAATGTATGGCTGAAAAAGGGGCCTTTGCCCTCGGCTTGCTCACACACAGGTTGGTCAGCTATAAAAAAAATCACATAATCAAGCATAGCGAAATAATAAATAAATATATTCTAAAATAAACAATAATAATCTTAAAATATCTAAACAGAATAATAATATCTAAACAGAATCGTGCTATAAACATAATTGTTATTACATAATTTTGAATGGAAACCCCAAAATATAAATATATTAAATCGTACGCATCTACTTTTATCGAATTTCCAGATTCACCTTTTTTTCTTCGACATGCTACAAACATAAATTACGCCGGTAAAGTGTATACAGTGATTCGTGGAATAGAATATGCTGCGGAACCAGGCATTGTAGTGTTTGACCAGGTGCTCTTTCTTTCATACGCTTTATTTATGTTGCTCGGGTGTTTCTGGTACACCAGATTTTGGTCATTATTAGGCGATATCGACAATTATTATGATAAAGAGAATCCCAATCACGTTTTATCCACTTCAATTGGCTCAGTGTGGATCACTTTGGGAGCTTCCATTTATTATCTAATTTTTGCAATACTGTTTGGAATAAGTTACGTCCAACCTGGTTCACAATCAGTGTCATTATCGTTTTCAATATGGAATTTCTTTTGTTTTATCATTTTCATGTTGGCGGTACCGTTCAAACGAAGCGTTTAGCCGATATATCTCCGGCTGAAACCGAAGAATAAGTCTTACAAATATCGATTTTTTTTTGAGGTTGGACAGAGATGGTTGGAGATTATCTTTTTTTTGGTTGGACAGAGATGGTTGGAGATAGTAGGAGATTATTGTTTTGCCTTCTCAGTATTTATATCACATATTTTGGAAATTAATAGATTTTGTATATATAATGGTACAATTAAATAATAAAATGATGGCCCTCGCAGCTCCTCACGAAGTAAGTAACAGACACGAATTTGAAACCGCATTAAAAAACAAAGCGATTAAAGAAATCTTGATTGTAAAGGAATTTTGTTGCTTAGATTCTTATGAAATCAATAATCCAGTCACGATTGACGGAAACAACTTGGACCTTAACGGGTGGAGCATCACCATTCTTTCAGATGATGTTACTATTAAAAATATGAAAATCATTGCAACTGCACAGGGAATATACGTTGGACGCGTTGGACGGTCCAATCAAAACGCGCCAAAAAATATTTTGATAGAAAATTGTGTTCTCTGTGGCAGGTGGGAAGGCAAAACTCACCCAAGAAGTCAGACTATTCCAGAACCATTTGATATAGGAATAAACATGTTTGAAAATACAAAGGTAACTGTCAAAGATACTACTATAAAAAAATGCGCCATGGGCATGATAGTTCATGATAATGCTGTATGCACTTTACAAAACGTCGATTTTGAAAAAAATCATACAGACAGAGACAGATGTGCAAGAATAGGAATGATGTATGGGGCTAAATCAGAACCAACAGGAATATTTGTTGATGCAAATACGACATCCGATGCAAATACGACATCCGATGCAAATACGACATCAAAATATAAACAGTTTGTGAACGAAGAATTTTGATTCTTCCACTCCATATTTATATATTTATTAAAAGAGTTATGGTGAGGTGAATATTTGTAGACAAATGTTTATGGTTGGAGATTATCTTTTTTTTTTGTTTGAGCTCTGCTCACAGCTAAATCTAAAATCTAAAAAACCTATATTTTCTTCACATTTTTTGGAAAAAACACCGGAATATTCCGGTGTTTTTTCCGGGATTTTCGTTACAAATATAGGTTTTTCCAATAATCAAAATCATCAAATAAAGTTTAGATTTTTTGACAAACTTTTTCCAGCTAAATCTGAAAAACCTAAAGATATGTATTTTAGAAAATATTAGTATATATGTATTGTACATTTATGAAAAACAAATGAGCGAAGTTGCTCTATTATTTACTGGACTTAGTTCTATTGTATTAAGTTTCATTGTAGTAACTTTTTTTGATACTGAAAGTCTCACAGATGAATCGCTCAATAGAGATCTGATACAAATGACAATGCAAATCGCTACTTTATCGATTGACATCATAATGAAGCCGATTCAGCAAACCACTGCAATCGGAACAGATTTGGCCACGATTTTTACTGGAAACGCAAAATTGATAGCCTATTTCTTTCTATTCACATTGATCACATTACTTGTCCATTATTACCACTTTACTGTACTAACCATTTTAAGTGACGGTTGGACGTGTGGTATCGTCCCTGCCCTTAAGAACCTCGTAACACCGATATTACAGGTGCTACGTATCGTCTACGCTTTGGGCGTCCCGCTTTTAAATGCTATGATAGTAATGCAAGCTCAGATTTTTAAAGCCTGGAGGGTGACAGCAATGAAATGCAACAGTTTACAACTATTTGATGTTATTATGGAGTTTGCACTGCTTTGTAAGACAGCGTCCAGTAGTATTGCTGGCTATTTCGGCGCGGGGGGGGATGGGGGCAATTTTATGACGAATGACCTCGTTCTGGCCGAACCAATTCAGCATGTATTTAACGCAGCGGCTTTGATGGAAAACGTTGCTATTTGCGCCTGTGCACGCTTCGAATTCGTTTTTAATATCGCGTTCATTCCATTCAACAATCGCCACTTGGTTTTGGCGATCGATAATAACATTCAAATATTTGTCAGAGTTTTCCAATCACTTTTTAGATTGCTCTTCGGTAAGTTGCCCGATATCTACCTTATCAATTTCAAATTCGAGCGGTCGCTGCTCGAATACGGGCTCGCTTTTGATGGTATGGTGATGGAAGCGATGGAAAAAATATTGTTATTTTTAAGTGACGGAGAATTTATTTTATCAAGCGTACCTGAGGAAGGTCCGTTTACAGCAATTTCCCATTCGGCTGTTTCCGCATGGCATGCCGCAACAACACTTGGCGTAAATGGCCCACTCAAATTATTGTCGGTTTTCGATACTGAATCGCAGTCTACATTTGACCCAGGCGTTTGGGACCTCACGAAAAGTATGAGTCATATGACTCAAGCGGTAAACGGTATCGCAATTTTTGGTCAATGGTTATTTTACGTCTTGAAAACGCTGGTAACAAGCGAAACCCCACTCAAAATCCTACGAGAAGAGGACATTCCTTTAAAATTGAGTTGCGATTGGGTTCGAGATGTACAAGAGAAACGGTATACGCCGTTACACGAAACAATCGGATGTGTCATCAGCAATGCTGGTACAGCGAGTGTCTCTGTACCGTTTATGGCATTCGGGCTCGTGGTGGAAATTGCGATAAAAACACTGTTCACATCAGAGCAAGGTTTATTTCGCACTTTTCAAAGATGGGAAGGACCCGCCATACCGCGGGACGAAGTGTATACTTGCGAAGACCGTCGAGCAATGACCGCTTTTAATTACACGATTCCATATGACGATGAAATTGAAGACCCTAATAATCCAGCATTTAATAATAAAGGTTGGATATGGACACAAGACCGTGGCAAATGCCAATGCGACATGGGATACGGGACAACACTTGACGAAGGCATAGCACCCTACAACCCATGGTGTGGTCAACCAAGTTTAACCTTCGATATCTTTGCAAAAGCAGATGCTTTAATTATGCATGTATCACATGGGTTATTCGGACCAGGTTTTGGCGACGCAATTCCGTTTATGAAGCCAACTGATAATATCAACATCAATTTCCAAACACCAGGTGGTGGTACGATCGAAAAGACCATAGGTTTAGGTACTGTCTTTCCTCCAATCTCTCGAGCAGCAGTCGAATCTGTCCGCGTACTAACCAGAATTACTCTGTCCTGGACAGATATAATAACTGGTCGCTTTTTCAATTACCCCGTAAATTGCGGGCACGGGCTCAACAGACTTCAAATTGAAAAAAAGTATTCTTTTTTGAAAACATCGAGTGAAAAAGAATGGGGTGCATTATCAGAAGAAGAAAAAACAAGTATGAGATGGCATCAGTGTGGTGCCAAGGAATATTCGTCCACAAAACTGGGCGATCAACTCAAAATCTGCGAACAAGAAGGTAACGATAAATCGGTGAACAGTAAAACCGACTGTATGTGCAATTATGCACATCCACTGGCTCCGAGCGATCAATGCAAATGCATCGCCAGATACCCTTTCAAAGCGGCTGACGATGCAAACGACGAGACATTGGATCTTATCAATGGTATTTTCACATCAGAACAGGTCTCGCAACATTGGTGCAATTCCATGATTGTGGAATGGACATTCCAGAACACGGCAAACTTTGCAAATGCTTTGGATTACATCGCTTCTTTAGGTCCTATTAACCCACAATGTGGCGCGGATGGTCCCGTAGCAGGGTCAGATTATCTGATCGCAAATACACCGACATTATCATTTGTCGGTGACTTTGCGGATTCCGAGGACCAGTTGGAAGCACTGAAAGCGTTGACAGCCAGCTATGACGCGGGTGAATGTGCCGAAGGAGAAACTTGCGATGTCTCTTCGACATTTCAACCGACGACGGCGGCCGAACAAAATTCGGATGAGACATTGCCAGGTTGTCGTGTTTTTGGTCGGTACGATTTCTTTTGTTCCGCCGGTTTGTATGTCAAAACTGTGAAAAAAATATCGATGAATCAAGGCAGACAAGTCATTGGAAATGGAATGAGCGTGTTAACAGGGAATTTTGCAGATGTTAATTTTGATACGTTGCCCAGACTCTGCGATTACGAAAAACAAATGGGTGCATTGGCTTCGATGATAGCAGCTATTATTCCAAATATGAGGACAGAATTGAAAGAATCGTTTGCCAAATTTATCAACATGATTTTTCAAGTCATGTACATTCAAAGTCAGCGAGTAATTCTCGTTGTTGGTCAAATGGCAGTCAATGTACTGCTAAACTTTGAAACGTTAACAGAATCCTCTCTAACAGAATCGTTTGAGGAAGCGACTGTGACTCTTGTCGATGGTTATTTTTGGGCTTTTGAATATTTCTTTATCGCAACGGGTGATTTGCTAAACGCGATTGCCGACGGTGCTGGACAGTCTTGTTTCGACATTGTGGATATTATTACAATGGTAAGGGATGAAGTGAAAGGTGGACTTCTGGACACTGTCACATTAGTGGTTGAAATATTGATGCAGTTTACAGCCGTTTTAAGCGGAAACGCTGGTGTTATCGAACCGCTTATGGAAAATCTCTTCAAACTTTGGGCAGAAGTTTCCAAAATTTTAGTATCACAAATGATGAAAATTTTAGGTGCTATCTTTGAATTCTTTGGCCCGTTTGGTAAAATATTGAATATTTTTGCCAGCGTTGTGTGTGAGGTCCTTAATTTGGTATTCCCCCCACTATTAATTTTAGCTGGCGCAGAATGGACACCGTTGGAATGTATGCCACTCGGCAGGCGTTTAGGAGCCGAACCATTTCATATTGATATTACAAGGAAGGTGGCTGAATCGTTGGAATGGAATGGTACTTCTGTTTGTGATCACTTTATGACAGATGCCGCCGCATACCCATTCGAAGATTTGAGACCACTTGAGAAAGCGACTTGGGTAGACTGTGTCGAATTGAAACTATTAGGACTTGAAACAAGGAAATTGTTACAGTCCAAAAGATTTCCGACAGATATCTTTTATAATTGGAAAACGAAATATTTGGTAGCATATGATACTGTTAGAGCATCAAAACTGATTCTGGAACATTATATTATGAGTGAAAACAGGAGGTGGGGAGATGTCAGACTGCTTATGTTGGAACAAGGATTGGATGCGGACCTGTACATCAATATGTTACAATTAATGTCTTATCATAGCAGCAAATTAGGTCACCAATTTCAGATAACAAATTTAGTTGAAGCAAGTCTTGGTTTTTTTGATCCAAATTTCAAAAATGATGCAAATCCTGGTGAAGCAGCCAAAACATGGAAAATATATAATAAATTGAAATCAGCCGCTGATATTACAGCATCCGAATGGACCAGAAGAGATTTGACCATGGAATTATATAAAACAAAAGATGCCATGTTAGCTTCGACAAAACATTTACATAATTGGTGGCAAACTGTTGGAACAGCAGATGCTCATACTACTCACACCGATAGAGCATTTGGGAAAATAAAACATATTTTTACTAAAGGTCCCAAGAATAAATTGAAAAGTAAAAGACATCAGAAACTAAAAGTGCCCATTCGGACAGATTTAAAGACTTGCGAAGAAAGAGGTGGTGGTGGACCAGCACCCGTCTGGTGTACCAACTGCAACATAATGGATAACATTGTGGAAGAATTTATATTTCAAGTGACTCAGATTGGAGAATTTTACACTAATGATGAAAGGGGATTTCCTTTCATTATGGCGAATGTTTCTGATTATTTTGGTGAATTAATGGAATATAATGCTGATTTCTTTGACACTACTTCAGGTTTAGCGGCCGAACCAGAAATTGTGATTGAAAGAAACGCAGAAAGGTGGACATTCTATGTGGCAAACGATTGGACAACATTTATTGAAAAAGGGTGGACATTTGTAACTGATATGTCAAATGAAACCAAGAAAGCGGATTGGACAAACCAAATTGATAAGTTTTTGAATGCAACCAATGATTTCGTGGTGATTTACGATGAGCAATACATTCCATTCTTCGGATATTCGTTTTTTTACTTTTACGATTATTTGCTTTTTAGTAAATGCGACCTTCAGCAAAGCATTTTTGTCGTGACGTCGAATCAAGAACAAAGAGTTGAAAATATAGACACCGCTATTTTTGCGTGTTTCATTGCAATACTAATTTTAATTACGACACCATATTGGTCTTTGTTACCACTTGCTTGGATAGCGAACCTGGCAGTGATTGTGGTTATAGTTAATTACTTGTTTTTGTACATAGTTTATGGCTATCAGCTCTCATGTGCACCATTGATGCCGTATACACTTGTCGAAGATTTGAATTTGTGGTATCAGACGAGGTTAGACCCAGGATGCTTTTACAAACTGTTTCCGACGATGGCCATCGGTGCGTCGGACGACACATGCCTCGTATGTCCCGTTGGCGATAAATGGAGTAATAATAACATCCTTGAATTTGACGCAGGAATATCAAATAACAGCACCGGTAGTGTCTTAGACGGAGATTTAAATGTAGATTTGGACCTGGACGTGGATTTAGAATTGGACTTTTCTGGCTTGATGAGTTATCAAAATTGTGCGGAATACATTCCTGAAGATTACGTTGATGGAATGCTTACATTAGGTGATTTCATGGGCGAATACAGCGTTTTTTGGCCGGGGTTGTTCTGGTTAAGGCAGATATGGCCAGGACTGTGGACGTTTTTGGTAGAATATTCCGTGGTTGATCTGAACACCGTCATAGGTAAATTGGCCATGCAATCGTATCAAAATTCACCAATAGACGATATGTGGCTTGACTGTGCAAAAGTGATGTTCTTAGATAACATCGTTGCTGGCGCTATTTTATCAGTAATAGCATATACTGCGGTGAAGATTTTGACTATTCTGATGCAAACCGTGTTGCAATTATTCATGCTATTCACCTATTTGTACAACTTGTTGAGTTTTATTTCTCTGGCTATCGAAATAAGTGTGGTGAAGAAGGCGAAATTGCAACAAATAGAAGAAGAGAATATAAAAAATAAAAAAAAGAGATAAAATAATACATTTTTTTTTATCGTACAATTCTCCAGTACTCGTCGTGGAGAATTGTGGTTAGACTGGTCGGTCTTGTGTCGGTCAAATCCTTGTTCCGTTTGGAGTGGTCGATCACGTTGTTGTAGCTACAGACCAAACGAAGATTGTCAGGGACATGACCTAAAAGGGGATCAATGGCGTCGCACGACATTAACCAAGGGCCACTTTCAAGCGACATCGGTATTTTAGCAACTTTGCAAAGACCTTTTTGTTTTTTCAATAGGACCAACATGTGTTGCCAGTAGGCTTGGTATGTATCGA
>Ga0115572_10002678_pt1 | contig 14131 bp, 15 predicted proteins | sample COGITO_mtgs_1206_FD_88681 | JGI IMG/M metagenome (GOLD analysis project Ga0115572, IMG submission 88681) | Pelagic marine microbial communities from North Sea - COGITO_mtgs_120607 | ecosystem: Environmental > Aquatic > Marine > Epipelagic | place: Germany:Helgoland, sampling site Kabeltonne... | reverse complement strand
TTGCCCGGTTGCAGGCAGATACTTCTGTAAATAGCAGGGATAACGGACGATAGACATCGTATTGACATGAAGAAAAAAGCAGTCATAGTTTCCGGATACTTTAACCCCATTCATAAGGGGCACCTGGAGTATTTTAACAATGCAAAGGACATGGCTGACGAGCTTTTTGTGATTGTAAATAACGACCACCAAAGAGCGCTCAAAGGAAGCAAAGAGTTCCAAAGCGAAGAAGAGCGTATGATTATAGTGTCAAATATTAAAGCGGTGGATAAAGCTATCCTCTCAGTAGATGAAGATCGTACGGTTTGTGTTACCCTTGAAAAGATTGCCAATGAATATGGCCAAGACTATGATCTAGCTTTTGCCAACGGCGGCGATCAAAACAACGACACCATACCAGAACGCCCAATCTGTGAAAAAATAGGCATGGCCCTCATCGATGGGCTTGGAGATAAAATTCAATCGAGCAGTTGGTTGCTCAAGAAGCTATAAAGAAAAGTTATGAGTAAAGTGGCACTAATCACAGGTGTAACCGGACAAGACGGGGCTTACCTGACAGAGTTTTTGCTTAAGAAAGACTATGTAGTGCATGGTTTAAAACGTAGAACGTCATTATTTAATACAGATCGTATAGATCATTTATACCAAGACCCGCATATCGACGGTGCTAACTTCTTCATGCATTACGGAGATATGACAGATAGCACGAATCTGGTTCGATTGATTCAAGAAATACAACCGGATGAGATTTATAATCTAGCAGCAATGAGCCATGTTCGAGTTTCTTTCGATGTGCCGGAGTACGTAGCAGATGCTGATGGTATAGGAACCTTACGGCTATTAGAAGCCATTCGTATTCTGGGTCTAGAGAAGAAAACGCGTATTTATCAAGCCTCTACTTCTGAATTGTATGGTAAAGTACAAGAGGTGCCTCAAACAGAGAAAACGCCTTTCTACCCCCGCTCCCCTTATGCGGTTGCCAAAATGTATGCCTATTGGATTACAGTTAATTACCGTGAGGCTTATGGAATGTTTGCTTCCAATGGGATCCTCTTTAATCACGAGAGTCCCATACGTGGAGAGACTTTTGTTACACGTAAGATTACCCGTGCAGTTTCCAGAATTGCGTTAGGACTTCAAGACAAATTCTACTTAGGAAACTTGGATTCGAAAAGGGATTGGGGACATGCCAAGGATTATGTTCGTATGATGTGGATGATTCTTCAAGCGGAAGAATCGGAAGATTGGGTTATTGCTACTGGAAAGACGACTAAGATTCGTGATTTTGTGAAAATGGCTTTTGATCATGTAGGGATCGAATTAGAATTTACAGGTTCAGGAGCCAATGAGGTGGCCAGAGTTGCAAAGTGTAACAACCCTAGCTATCAGTTAGAAATAGGTAAAGAAGTCTTGGCGATTGATCCCAAGTATTTCCGTCCAACGGAGGTAGATCTATTGATAGGAGATCCAACTAAAGCCAAAGAGAAACTAGGGTGGGAACCAAAAATTCAATTGGCTGAACTCGTAGAAGACATGATGAGTTCGGACCTTAAACTGATGCAAAAAGACAAGTACCTCGAAGACGGAGGATACCAAACTCTTAATTACTTTGAGTAATGATTAAGAAGTCTGATAAAATATACATTGCTGGCCATCGAGGTATGGTAGGGTCTGCTTGCTGGAGAGCTTTAGAAGCAGAGGGATATACCAATCTTGTTGGAAAGACTTCCAAAGAGCTTGACCTACGAGATCAAAAGGCTGTTGAAGAGTTTATAAAAACGGAGAAACCTATTACCATTATTGATGCGGCAGCGAAGGTTGGAGGTATTCTAGCAAACGACACATACCCTTATGAGTTCTTAATGGACAATATGCTCATTCAGAACAACCTCATTCGCTCTGCCCATGAAAACGATGTGCCTAAGTTCATCTTCCTTGGTTCAAGCTGTATTTATCCAAAATTCGCCCCTCAGCCATTAAAAGAAGAGTACTTACTCACGGATTCTCTCGAGCCAACCAATGAGTGGTATGCAATAGCGAAAATATCTGGAGTTAAGCTTATCGAAGCATTGCGGAAAGAATATGGTAGAGATTATGTATCCTTAATGCCGACTAATCTTTATGGACCTAACGACAACTTTGATTTAAAGTCTTCGCATGTTTTGCCGGCAATGATTCGGAAGTTTCATGAAGCCAAGCTAAATAACCACGCTTCAGTTAAACTTTGGGGTACGGGTTCTCCAATGAGAGAGTTTCTTCATGTAGATGATTTAGGCCAGGCAGTATTATTCGCTCTAGAGAATAAATTAGAAGAGTATTTGTATAATGTTGGGACTGGGGTTGACATAACGATTAATGATTTAGCAGAGCACATTCAATCTATTGTTCGGCATCAAGGAGAAATAATTTGGGATAGCACTAAACCGGACGGGACTCCTAGAAAGCTTATGGATAGTAGCCGTTTCAACTCTTGTGGCTGGAAACCAATAATTGAACTAAAACAGGGCATTACAGAAGTATATGATTGGTATCAAGAAATAAATAACACTTACACTGATTTTACTTAAAAAAACACACATCAGGAATATTAAATGTTCAGTGCCTAAAACTTAAGTTTCGAGAGAATTTATGACAGCTTTAATTCAAGCAAGGATGACTTCCACAAGATTACCAGGAAAAAGTCTAATGAATTGTGGTAATCGCCCTTTGCTTCAGTGGGTTTTGGAGTCCGTTGATTCACTCGAGTTTGTGGACGAAGCAATAGTATTGACATCTACAAATGCCGCGGATGACGAAATTGAGATTTTTTGCACTTCTCGTGGAGTGCGTGTATTTCGTGGAGATATTGATAATGTATTGTCAAGGTATAAATACGCAGTAGACCATTTTGGGATTAGTGATTTCATCAGAATTACAGCCGATAACCCATTTTACATAAAAGAGTTATCGAATCAAGCGTACAAAATTTTCAAAGACTCTAACGCAGACTATTTACACATTGAAGGGCTCTCGCACATAGTACCCGAATTTTTGAACAAAAAGGGAATTGATTATGCATTCGCCAACGCATGTAAAGAACACCATTTTGAACATGTGACTACAATACTTCGAGAGAAAAATGCCAAGGCTTCGTTACGAGTAGTTGAAGTATTAAATCATAACCTAGGCTTAAGTAAAAAGCTAGACCGCTATTTGACCGTAGACACAAAAACTGATTTTGATAGATTTAAGCTAATTGCAGAAAATGGAATCCCAAGTTCCAAACAAGAGTTATATAAAACAATTGAAAAACTGATAATATGAAAATCAAACTAGGCAAAAAATTGGTTGGCGATGGAGAACCGACCTTTGTAATTGCAGAAATAGGACAGAATCACAATGGAGATATTGAACTGGCGAAAAAGCTAATTGATATGGCCTATGATTGTGGCGCGGATGCTGTTAAGTTTCAAAAACGAGATATTCCAAGTGAGTTGACTAATGAGGCTTATAATAAAGAGTATAATTCACCGAATAGTTTTGGGAAAACATATGGCGAACATAGAATAGCGCTAGAGTTGAATGAAAGCGAACATAAACAGCTAAAAATTTACGCGGATTCTAAAGGAATACCTTATTTCTGTACTCCATGCGATGTCCCAAGTGTTGAAATGATGGAGCGTTTGAACGTGCCGTTTTACAAGGTTGCTTCTCGTGATTTGACTAATATTCCAACATTAGAGGCGATTTCTAAAACCGGCAAACCAGTGATTATTTCAACTGGAATGGCTTCTTATGAGGATATTGAAGATGCACTGAATACACTAGGTCGTGATAGAGATGATATTATTATTCTTCAATGCATATCTCAATATCCTGCTGACATGAATAAAGTTAATCTTCGTGTTATGGAAACATACAAATCTAAATATGGAAAGATTGTCGGATTTAGTGACCATACTCCTGGTATAATCGCATCTGTAGCAGCTTCCATTCTTGGGGCATCCGTAATAGAAAAGCATATTACACTTTCTCGAGCAATTAAAGGTTCGGATCAGGCAGGTTCATTAGAAGAACCGGGATTACGAAAAATGATAAAATACATTGAAGCAGCTCAAGAAGCCTTAGGGTCTGCTGAAAAAACTGTTGATCCGGCTACCAACGCTGCTAAAGTTAAATTGGCAAGATCTCTAACAAGTTCACGAGACCTAACGAAAGGAGAGATATTAACCGAAGATATGCTATGTTTGAAGAGCCCAGGAGACGGCCTATTGTGGAGAGATAGAGATTTAGTCCTTGGTAAAACCTTGATGAAAGATGTACCAAGTGACACTACAATAATGTTGTCTGATTTTGGAGACTAAATTCTTTTTTACAGATATCGACGGAGTGTGGACTGATGGATCCATGTACTACTCCGATAAAGGCGCAGAACTCAAAAGATTCTCCACTTACGACAGTGCTGGAGTGCTGTTTTTAAAAAGTATAGGAATAGAGACAGTAATTATAACTGGTGAATCGAATCCAGTTGTAACGCGTAGGTCTGAAAAGCTTGGTATACACCACGTATTTTTGGGAGTAAAAAACAAAAAAGAACTCCTCACTGAGTTTTGTTCAAATCATCAAGTGTTATTGGAAAATCAGCCTTATATAGGAGATGATATTAATGATATCGAAATGCTTCAGATATCACGTTATAGTTATTGCCCAATATCTGCTCCTGAATACACTAAATCATGTGTAAGGCATGTTGTAAATACTAAAGGTGGGGAAGGAGCCTTTCGTGATGCTGTGATTCACTACATCAAGGGACATCATGATTTTGAGCAAATACTCAAAAGGGTAGTTAAGAATGATTATCGACAATAAGACGGCTGTAATATTGGGCGCTGGCTCAATTGGTGTAAGACATGCCAAAAATTTAATTGAAAGGGGTATAGATGTCACTTTCGTTAGAAGAGAAATAGATAAAGGCTTTGATGACAAATATGGAGTAACGTCAACCACATGGCAAGAATTTGAATATTCAGACTTAAGATTTGATTATGGGTTTATTTGTACACCTACAAATAAACACATTGAGGACCTAACATTATTGTCAAATAAATCAGATAAAATCTTTTTAGAAAAGCCACTCTGCTCTAATTTAATTCAACTAGACGGAGAATTAGGGGATGTCAAAGCGAAAGTCATTTTTATTGGATTTATGTTGCGTTTTCATCCAAGTATTAAATCGCTCTATAATGAGTTTTCATTGGTATCAGAGCAGTGCATAGGTGCTAATTATCATTTTGGAAGTTATATGCCTGGATGGCACCCGAATGAAGATTATCGCCATGGTTACGCCGGCAGGAAATCCATGGGAGGCGGAGTTGTCCGAACAATTTCTCATGAAATTGATTTAGCTGTATGGTTTCATGGGATTCCGGAGTCGGTTACTGCGAGATATACAGAAAAGAAACATTTAGAAATCGATTGTGAGGAAAATGCGTTCATTAGTTTTCACTATATATCATATTCGGTGAATATTGGATTGAATTATCTGGAAAAGGTATATAACCGACAAATTCAAATTAATTGCTTAGAAGAGCGATTCCATTGGGAATGGGATAAAAACGTTGTTTATAAAACAACGTATAGTGGATTGCATGAGGTATCCTCTCATCAGGATTTTGATGTCAATCAACTTTACAAAGACGAGTTAGAATTTTTCTTAGAGACTAAAGAATTTGACAACAGTTGTAATCTAAATCATGCTATTCAGATTCAGAGAATTATAGAAGCATTAGACGAGTCAAATAGAGACAATAAAACAGTTAAATTATGATAGGTAAGGATCTAATAAATAAAAGAATTGTAGTTTTTGGGGGAAGTGGTCAAATTGGATTTGCTCTCGTCAAGTATTTGGCAGGTGAGTCGGTAAGTGTCTTGGTTGCCGATATTGATGAGAAGCACTTTTTCTCAAAAATGGAGCTGGAAAATGTCGCCAATGTACAATTCATTAAGTGTGATGTTTCTAACGAAGTAGAAGTAGAAGCGGTATTTGTCGAGGCAAACAAAGCTGGAGGTTATTCAGGGGTGGTGAATTGTATTCACTTTAAAGGAAATACAAGAGTACTAGATATTAAAAGTGATTTTTTTGCAGATTATTTAAACTACCCTGAAGAAGCTTGGCAATTGGTTCATGATGTAAACTTAAAAGGAACATTTCTGATTAATCGATGTGCCGTAAAGTTTAAACCAAAGGATTCTAAATTGAGTTTAGTAAACGTAAGTAGCACGTATGGGTTAAATAGTCCGAACCCATCTATTTACGGCGATTCGGGGATAAACAGCCCTATCGCCTATGCGTCTTCGAAAAGCGCAATAGTTAATTTAACTAAGTATATTGCGGTTCACGCGAAGAATCAGAATGTTCGTGCCAACGTTCTCACGCCAGGAGGAGTTTATAACAACCAAGACGACGTCTTCGTCTCCAATTATTCAAAATTAACCGTTTTGAATAGAATGGCTGAACCTGAAGATTACGTTGGCGGATTTATATTTTTATTATCAGAGTCAAGTGCATACATGACTGGCGCCAATCTCATCATTGATGGAGGATGGACGGCATGGTAGATTTCTTATTCATAACTGGTACTTATCGGTCTAGTACTACTCTCACAAGTCGGATTTTTAATGCTCACCCAGATATTCAGATTTATTCAGATTTGACTGTATATTCCCGCTTTCATGAACTTGATAATTCCGATTTTCATCGAAAAGAGGAAGAAATTTCTGCTCGAATTCTAGCACGAAGAAACGAAAGGCTTAGCGTCAGAAATAATTCGACACACGAAAACTCTGTAGGTCACTGGAAGAGTATCTTGAATCGTTTAGATTCACGCAATACAAAACCTATTGTTGGTGAAAAAGTTGTTCTTGAATGGCAAAACATACCGTTAATTCTATCGGATAGATTCTCTGTAGCGATCCATACAATACGTGATCCAAGGAGTGTACTTGTGTCTTGGAAAAAAATGACTAATTCTCCAAAGCCCAGGTATCTGGACGCCTTGGCTAATTGCTTGAACAGCATGCTTTATGGTTTATTGTACAGAGAAGAATATAGCAGTAACAGGTATGTTCAATTTGTATACGATGACTATATAAAAGCACCTGAGGAATATTTGACAAATATTCAGAACGTTCTAGGGTTAGAACTTGATTTGAATTGTTTAGATCCGGGTAATTGGACTTTAGACGGAAAGAGTTACAAATCTAGTTCTATGCATGGGACAATTAAATCCAATAAGCAAGCGCAAACAAGGAACTGGTCGGATTACATAACTCCGATCGAAGAATGGATTTTTAACGAATATTTTCCCGACTGGATATTAGAGACATATAGTTTTGAAGCCAAACGAGGCTTGCCAAAGTTAGATAAGGATTCACAGAATGAACTAGAAGTCATTTTAAACGATCCGTTCGTATCAGAATCACTTAATAGCTTAAAAAACACTGGTCTACGAAGATTTCCGAGTGATTTTCGAGACCCTAAGACATGGATGAGACCATTTTTTGAATGAATAGTTGTAAAATCTTAAAAAGGAGAACGCTATTTTATTTATATGACAAATCTGAAATCTATAGTTTCGGATATTTGATTAAGAAATACGGTTTTTATCCAAGATTTCTTCCTATGCCAGTGCTAACTGACCACAGTGCACCAAATTTTTTGGATAAATTAAATCACAATGAAATACCCGAGAATAGGATAGATTTTTTGACACATACTCATCTCAAAAGCTCATTGTACAAAAGCATCAAAAAGGGCCGCTCATATATTATGTATCCGCCCTTTTTATATGCGAACAAATTATACAGCAAACCATTGTCTAAATTAGAGGCTAGGTGGATTACAATTTTTCCAAAACATCAAAAACAGATTGGTCATGATACTACAGAAAATGAATATGATTTTAATTCTATTTTGAAATTTATAGAATACCTAAAGAATAGCTTTGGTAATACTTACATAAGAGTTTGTTTACATTGTCACGATTATCAGCGTGGTATACACAAGGTTTTCGAGGATAAGGGCGTTCGAGTTGTTACAGCTGGTAATTCAATGGATGATAACTTCGCGTTTAATTTTTTAGTGATTCTAAGAACTTCAAAATTAATTTATGGAAATCAAATTGGCAGCATATTTCTCTATGCAACTCTTTTTGAGATAGAATACAAGTTAATTAATAGTATGCCTGTACTGGGACTGCAGGGGTATGTCGATCGCAAATATGTGTCCTACCTTGAGTCAGGACGATCTAACTTGAATCTCACGTTTAGGCAAAAACTGATTGATTCCTTTTTTCCAACTGAAGATTCAATATCCCGTTTGCGATTGTCGGTGGTATTATGGAAGAACTTTTTGAGTGTTGCGACTTTAAAAACGTTGAAAAAGAAAATGCTCAATGTTTAAAGTCTTTTTCGCGAGTTATGGTTCTTTATTTATTAAGCTACTTATCGGAATAGTTATAACACCGTACCTCATTAGTTTTGGCGACAGATACGTAATATATACCACGGTATTAAGTCTCTTTAGTTTTTTGAATTATGCTGATTTGGGCATTGGTGCTGCAGTGGGTGTTTTAGCAAGCCAAAATTGGAAGATAAATCCTTCATTATCTCTGAGTTATTTCCTTCATTATTTGAGAGTAGTTTTTGTAACATATATTGTTTTTATTGTTCTAATGTGTATTCTAATACTATGGCCAGAAATTATTTTCGCGCGATATGATAGCGAGCTTGCAAGGACATACATAGCTTCAGGAATTATTTTAGGAAGTAATGTATTAATAGCGAAGGTATTATCACTGTATTATAATTCGCAGGGTCGTAACACGGCGAGGTATATTCACATAAGTTTTGGCGTTCTAACCATATGTTGGGGATTGGTTGTTTTTAAGGTTTTGAGTGAGGATATATTGGTTTATATCCTCACCGTGCACACATGCCAGATAATTGTTAATGTTTATTGGTTACGTAGAGTTTATAAGGAATGTGTGGATGCTGAGTTATTATTGTCTGACATAAAGAAGGAGTTGACAAGATTTTCTAGGTCGAATATATTACGTTTGGTATTCTGGATATTTTTATTTGAATTAGATAGGGTTTTCTTGGTCCGTTTTTTGGATGAACAAAGTATGTATTTGTTTTCGGTAGGTTATGTGTTTTTTGTCTATGCTAGATTGGCGAATAGTGCATATTTTGGTGTAGTAAAGCCCGAGGTTAATTCACTGCCCAAGGGTTTAGTAGGTAAAGCGTTATTAAGATATACGCTTATTTATATGATAGTGAGTGTATCAGCGATTATTGTGTTTCACCAGTTCGGACCATATATTCTATCATACTGGCTTCGAATTAATAGTGTGGACTTACATCATATAGTTTTGCATTTTTTAGGATTTTGGTGTCTTAGTGGTGTTGCTAATGCTCTAGTGATTCAAAGCGACAACGACGGTCGATACAGTCTAGCTGTTTACGGATCAATGTTTGGTTTTTGTGTGGCTGTTGGATATATCTTGCTTAATAGATCATTAGAAGGATATTTGACTGCTAGGTCGCTTTATGTTGTTGGACAAATCGTATTTCTCATTTTAATTAAAATTAAAGGAAATTTTCATGAAGAAGGATTATGCATTCTTTCTACCGCAATTTCACGAAACGGAAGAGAATAATGAGTATTGGGGAAAGGGTTTTACGGAATGGACTAACGTAAAGGCTGCTAGACCATACTTCAATGGGCATCAGCAACCAAAGGCGCCGTTAACGAAATACTACGATTTATCTAGGAAGGATGAGTTAAATGGACAATTGAATGAATGCGCTAATTCCGGGCTTGATGGGGTGATTTATTGGCATTATTACTTTAATCGTTCTCAGCAAGCTTTGAATCACGTACCGAAATTGCATTTAGAAGGAGACAATAAGCTTGAGTTCAGCTTTGCATGGGCGAACACTTCTTGGACAATGTCGTGGAAAGGGGATGATAGAACGATTATTTTTAATCAAGAGTACAATATTAAAGATGTTCCCTATCATGCGGATTATTTGGCTTCTTACATGAAGGATGGAAGATATAGTCGTATAGACGATCTCCCAATATTTTATATGTTGAATTGCAATGACCAGGCGACAGTAATTTATGTGAACATGCTAGTAGAGCGTTTGCGGGTCGCTCATGGATTAGAGATTATTCTAGGTTTGGCAGATCATATTGGTGAATGGACTTTTGCATGTAGAACATTCTATTTTCACTATCCGCCTGGAACAATTTTGAGGCAGAGTATAAGATTCAAACTGTTTCATAAGTTTCAACGGTTGTTTAAAAATTTTGGCCCACATAGGGTACCGGCAAAAAGGTACAACGCACTTTTAGCGAAATATCTAAAAAGAGTCAAAAGTGATTTAGTGCCTACTATATTGACCGGCTGGGACAATACGCCTCGTTATGGTAGAAGGGGGTATCTAGTAATTGGTGGCAGTATAAGAGAGTTCGTAAATGAACAAAGATTTACTTGGCGACAGTCTTCAGTCCAAAGTGAAATAGACATTACATTATGGAAAAGCTGGAATGAGTGGGCGGAAGGTAATATAATGGAGGGGTATAATAGCTTGCATAAGGATAGTAATAGTATTGATGTAAATGAAGTTAAGTAATACACGCTTAATAATAGGAAACGTATTATTTTTACTATATAATGTATTAGCGTTTCTTTTTTTACAACGTATTATACCCTTTGAAAAGACATTTAGTTTAGTCTTAGTATCAATTTCTATTATTACTGCCATTATATGCGAGACAAAGATCACGCGAGTAGTTTTTAGTGTGTTCGCGGGGTTGCTATTCGCACGTTTATTCAACATGCTTTTTCTTAATGAATTTTCACCAGTCACATGGTTGTACATTATAAATACATTTGTGATTCTTCTTTTTTATAGACAAATTAATCAGAGGCTAGTATTAAGTATATGGATACTTTACATCGTTTTTATAGTTATTAGGCTGTGGGAAACAGGAAATCCTAATGAGATTTTTGTAAATAGTCGTAATTACGTTTCTTTGTACGCTATAATTTTAGTAGCACCTTACTATCTTAAGGGAACCGATAACGGGAAAATAAGTTTCTGGCCCGCTTTAGTAACTCTAATTATTTGTATTCTAGCCATAGGAAGATCAGGTATAATTGCTGCAGCACTATTAACCATTGCAGTTTTTGGAGAGCGATTCGGCAAACTACGTTCTTTATTGGTTTTGGGAATATTTGCATTTTTAATAATTTCATTGCGGATAAATCAAAGCGAATATTTTGTTGATTTGTCTAGATTTAGTTCATTAAGTTCTACTTTGGAAGATAAGGGTAGATCAAATATTTCCAAAGAAATTATCGCATTACCTTGGACTAATTACTTATTCGGATTCCGTCCAGAAGCGATACCAACAGTGCTAAGATTAGGTCACTTACATTCTAGTTGGTGGAATTTATCTACGGCAATAGGCATATTACCGACTGCGTGGGTTTTATTAATGTTTTTGTCCAGAGCATTAATAGCTTTCGTCCGAAAACACTATGTTTTATCGGCAATAATTACTTGTGTCGTACTGCGTATATCTACAGATATAGGTTTCCTTTTTTCTCCGTTTGATTACATCTTATTTAGTATTATTGCCGCAAGTGGTAGCGATTTGAAAATATATAAAAGAAGTAGATATGTCTATTAAAGCAGGACTTTTTGTAGGTAATTCAAGTTGTGGCGTGAGTGACTTTCAACGCAGTCTATCTGCTAGGTGGATTGACAATGGTGAAGATGTAGTGTCTGTTGAAAGTTTATGGAAACAGTCGAATGTCGATTATTTAGTTGTTAGTCTACCTATGCTAGATTTAAGATTTAGACTATTCTTGGCAATTGAATTATGGCTAACAAATATTCTCTACAAGAGAAAAACAGCTTTAATTGTACATGAGTACGAAAAGGTGAGAAAGCTTCGTAAGTTACAGATTTATTCTGTTATCCTGGTTGCAAGCAAAATAGGTTATTATCGCGGCACAAATATACTTGGAATTAACAAGTTCAACTCAAAGGAACTCTCTTACATCGGACCGAACCTCTTACTGAATAGAACAAATGATTGTGTGGATGAAAATGTAATAGGTTTTTTCGGGCACATATACAGAAGTAAACTAATTGAGGAGATACTTCAGTTTGTAGGCGAAAGACCAAAGTATACCGTTAAAATCGTGGGTAATATACTGGATCTAAAGTATAAGCGAGAATTAGAAAACATTATAGATACAAATAATCTATCGGATCGTGTAGTTTTCTACGGAGAAATGAGTCAAAATCTGGCCGAGGAGATTTTAAGTGGTTGTAACTTCTTTATACAATGGAGCAAATATCCGTGGACAGAAAGAAATGGAAGTGTCCTTGCGTTGGTACCAATGAGGAGGCCAATTTTTGTCAGGAAGAGTACTGCGTTTAACGCATTAAGAGACTATGATTTGCCTGTTTTAGAGATATTAGCTTTGGATGAGATAGAGCGATACATAGACTGTGCTGAAGAAAAATTTAAGAGAGTAGATAATTTTGATGTTTTGTTGTGGGAAAAGGTTATGGAGCAAATGAAAGAATTACTTGATGAAAGTTAATTTTTTAACCAATGGAATACCTGTCTACAGATTAGGTTTTTATGAGTCTCTTTCAAGGAGTAACTCTGTACACTTTAAATTGTATGCAAGTAAAGGTTTAAAAACGTATGCGACACGTCTTGATCAATCTAAAAGAATTGACCAACTCAGATACACGTACGTGAGGTCAATAAGTTCTGTAATATTTGGTAAGGAGGTTGTATTACAGTTTCCGCCAAGAGATTTGTTTAATTGTGATTATTTGATAGTTCATGATGAGTCAAAATATATGATGAACTATGTTTTGGGCGTATTGAGGATGTTTTTTAAGTTCAAAACAGTCTATTTTACTCACGGAAAGATGATTCACGGTAAAAACTTTCTGATTAGAGCTCTTTATAAGATTTTCGCTCATAGGGCAGATTATTTTTTAACATATACGCCATCGTCGACGAATTTTCTCATTGATAAAGGTATTGACAGTGGGCGAATTCGTCATTTTTTTAATACAATTGATACACTCGGGCTGCGAATAGAGAACGGTGATGTTGGAGATATATTAAGTTTAAAAAATAGGTATAGAATAGCTTTCGTAGGGACTTTGCATTCCGAGAGACGTTTTGAGAAAGTATTAGAGGTGTTTAAGAAATTGCATGAAAACGATAATCGCTACATTTTGGATGTTTTTGGTGCGGGACCCTTGTTGCAATTATATCAGAGTCAGAATTTGACGAATGTTATTTTTCATGGTTTTGTATCAGGGAAAGATCTGCAGGTTGTGTTGAGAGAGGTTATGTTCGTTTTGAATCCCGGTTTAATAGGTCTAAATCTCGTGGACTGCGTTTTCGCGCATGCTATAATGATAACAGACTGTGAATATCCAAAGCATAGTCCCGAAGTTTATTATATCAACGAGAACGATGTGGGTTATTCGATTCAGTGGTCTATTGATAATGTTATAAAAATAATAAAGGAATTTTCATCAGTGGATGGTGTTAGAATCTTGAGAAATCAACAGGAATTAAAGGTCGATCTCACAACCCAGAAGATGGCAGAACGAGTCATACATGGCCTATTAACGTGGTCAGAGAGATGAAGATTACAGTAATCGGCACTGGCTATGTAGGTTTAGTTACGGGTGTATGTCTGTCGGACGTGGGCATCGAGGTGAGCTGCATCGATATTGACCAAAAGAAAATAGACGGCCTGAAAAACGGCATTCTGCCCATTTATGAGCCGGGATTAAAGGATATCGTTCTTCGCAACCTTGAGAAGGGCCGATTACACTTTACCACCGACCTTTCCGAAGGCATCAAGGGTTCAGAAGCTGCCTTCATAGCTGTGGGCACGCCTCCAGGAGAGGACGGCTCTGCAGACCTTCAATACGTGCTCGCCGTGGCAAAATCTATCGGCCAATGCATGGAAGACTACTTGGTCGTCATCACTAAATCCACCGTTCCTGTGGGCACGGCTGAAAAGGTACG
>Ga0115572_10002675_pt1 | contig 14136 bp, 11 predicted proteins | sample COGITO_mtgs_1206_FD_88681 | JGI IMG/M metagenome (GOLD analysis project Ga0115572, IMG submission 88681) | Pelagic marine microbial communities from North Sea - COGITO_mtgs_120607 | ecosystem: Environmental > Aquatic > Marine > Epipelagic | place: Germany:Helgoland, sampling site Kabeltonne... | reverse complement strand
TCCAATAATTGAAGAATGGTGTTAGTAGAACCACCCATCACGATATCTAGGGTCATCGCATTTTCAAACGCTTTAAAGTTGGCAATTGAGCGAGGTAATACAGACTCATCATCTTGCTCGTAATAACGCTTAGCGTTTTCAACAATTTGACGGCCAGCTTTTAAGAAGAGTTGTTCACGGTCAGCGTGAGTCGCTAACGTAGAGCCGTTACCTGGTAGGGCTAGACCAAGCGCTTCCATTAAGCAGTTCATTGAGTTTGCTGTAAACATGCCAGAGCAAGAACCGCAGGTAGGGCAAGCGCTACGCTCGAATTCAGCTACTTTCTCATCAGAAGCTTCATCATCAGCTGCGATTACCATAGCATCAACTAGGTCAAGTTTGTGCTCAGAAAGCTTAGTTTTACCCGCTTCCATTGGGCCGCCAGATACAAAAATTACTGGAATGTTTAAGCGCAGAGACGCTAATAGCATTCCTGGTGTAATTTTATCGCAGTTAGAAATACAAACGATGGCATCTGCGCAGTGAGCGTTAACCATATATTCAACCGAATCAGCAATCAATTCACGGCTTGGTAAGCTGTAAAGCATACCGTCGTGACCCATAGCGATACCGTCATCAACTGCAATTGTATTGAATTCTTTTGCAACGCCACCGGCTTTTTCGATTTCACGGGCAACTAGTTGTCCCATATCTTTCAGGTGAACGTGACCGGGCACAAACTGAGTGAAACTGTTGGCTACAGCAATGATAGGCTTAGAAAAATCATCATCTTTCATACCTGTTGCACGCCAAAGGGCGCGGGCACCGGCCATATTACGGCCGCCAGTTGAGGTTTTACTGCGATATTCTGGCATTTTAAGTCTCACATACAAAAAGCTGTTTAATACAGCTTTAGTCAATAATAAAGGTAAAGATAGTTAGCAAGAATTGTAGCAGAATTGCGCTCTGTAAGTCAGTACAAAGCGCAGGGAAGACTATTCGTCGTCGTCAGAAAAGTTATAAGCCATACCTGCTTGAGGTGCTTGGACGTAATAACCTTGAATGAAGTGTGCTCCAAGTTGCCATAGTGAGGCAACAGCTGAAGCAGATTCTACCAGTGGAACAATTGTTTTGATGTCCTTTTCATGAAGCTCTGTAAGCATCACTTTCAGAGCTTCTAAAGAATCAGGCTGGCTGAGCTCGTTAGTAAATGAACCATCTACTTTAATATAATCGATTGTTAGATGCTTTAAGGTCTGGAATGGATTCAGTGAGCAGCCAAAACGCGAGAGAGCACAAGAGTATCCCTTTGCCTTTAAGTCGGCAGTAAAGGCTTGAGCTTGGGTTAGGAACTTAGTGGCATCTTCCTCATTAAATTGAAAGATCACAGCATCTTTATCGAGTTTAGCGGCATTTAAGGCAACGCCAATCCAAGTTGATAGCGTTGGATCCATTAATGATGCGGCACTTAGATTCACAAATAATCGCGTATTGATATTTTGTTGACGATGCTCACTTAACAATTTTGTTGAATGTAGTATGACCCAGCGGTCAATTTTACGTTTTAAATCTTCACTAATAGTAAAGCCGTTAAGGAAATCCCCAGCTGAGAGTTCATCACCGTTACTTTGAGGCAAGCGTAGTAGCGTTTCGTAATGTTCTTTGTCATCACCTTTAAGGTTGATTAAAGGCTGGAATAATAAGTTAAATGAACCTGATTTTAGTGCGCTTAGGGCTTGTTGTTCTATACCTTCTTCACTGTTGTCAGGAGCTTCCTCTTCAGCAACATAAAGATGAATACCATTACCTTTTTGGTGCCCTTCATCTTGGCGAACTAAATCCGCTGCTTGATGAGCGCGTTGAAGAATATCACTAGGATCACTGCAGCTATCATTAATTAATGCGATACCGATACTTGCGGTTACTGTAACTGTTTGAGAGCTTGCATCAATCACAAGGTGTTCGATGCCGTCGCGGTATTTTTCACCAAGAGCAAGTGCTTGTTCTGCGTTGATATTAGGGCGTAGCCAGCAAAAAATATCTTCGCTTAAACGCGCTAATGTATCGCCTTCCTGTGCTTCTGCTTTCAAGTAGTCAGCCACAGAGCACAATACGGCATCTGCGTTATTGATACCTACTTGAGATTTCACTTTGCCAAAGCGATCAATGTTGATGTACATGGCTGCTGAAAAACTGCCTTTTAATACCGCACGATCGACTGCGGATTCAAGGCTATCCATGAAATAAGGCTTATTGTATAAGCGGGTTAATAAGTCCCGGCTGCTAATTTCTTTTAGTTTGGCTTCGAGATCTGAGTTGTCAGACTTAGCTCGGATAACAATTTGAGTACAAGATTCGTCAGCATAAGTGGCAGACGATAATGCCATGGTAATTGGAAATTCAGTATCGTCGGTTTTTAAACCGCTGTATTTAAGGTCAACACTGCCACCGGCCATTAAAAAGCTTTTGAGTGATTTTTTTAAGTTGTCCTGATCTTTACTAGCAACCATATCCATTACTGGCATGCCTTCTAGATCATCAACGCTCTCGTAACCAAAAAGATCAAGATAAGCTTGGTTTGCATAGATATGCATGCCGTCATGAATATAGGTGATGGCATCCTTAGAGCTTTCTAATAATGATTGGCAGCGTTTTTCTGCATCACGTAATTTAACCTGAGTTGTACGTAATGAACGACGACTATTAAGATTGGCTAATTCACGAGTAATAACCATTGAAAGCAAATTACTTTCATCTGAAGGCACCACGTCACATGCACCTTGTTTTAGATAAGATTCCAAAATCATTGGGTCTACATCTTCAGCGAGCATGATAACCGGGAGATCTTTGTCGAGGCGTTTAATCTGTTTTAATAATTCGTTAGGGCTAACATCTTGAGCATCGGGTTCGGCGAGTACTAAATCCCAGGTTTTTTCTTGAATCTGTGTCGTGAAGTCATTTAATGATGAAATCATGTGGGCTCGTGTGGCCCGTCCTGAGTTGCGTAATAAGCTCACTAGCCCTTCAGCATCATTCTGGCTTTGGGTTAAAAGTAATAAGTGCAGCGTATCACGGCTTTGAGATGACATTAACTAAAGACTCATTTGTACAATTAAAGTTTAATTATAACGGGGCGAATATTAAAATGTAGGTAAACAAGTGTAAACTGTTTCGCGTTTCAACGTAAATAGCTAAAGTTTATTCCATAACGAATCGAAATCGTCATCTTTCAAGCTGTCGTCATTTTGAAGTGCTTGAGCAGCGAGTTTGACACCACTATTTCGAAACTGGAATTGGCTGAAGCTATTTGTAGATGTAATCCGTTTTATCAGTTGTTGGCGCCCATGATTGCCTTCATGCAATAAATTAATTTTATTGCCTGTACGAAATGGCATGCGCGGTAAAATAAGAGTGGCTGGCTGATCAATTGCCTTGATAGAGGGCAATAACAGAGAACGCATAAAGGGGCCATTCTCTCCAGTCTTTTGCAATAACTGGGCTGCTCCCGCTTCAGCTTTCGGTGCCAACAACTCAATACCTAATTGTGTGCCGTGTTGATTAAGGTGTCGAATCCATCGAATAACAGCAATTGCCCAGTGATGAACGCCATTTTCTTGAATACCTAAAATTTCCCCTGCCTGTATGCTCGCAGGTAGCTCACCTGACCACTGCAAGCAATAGCCGCCAGGGCTCGTGTTAATTAAAGTAACAGCATGGGATGCGTACTTAAGCGTCTCAGTACCTTCCTGTTCTTCTTTCTGGTGTTTGTTAATGAAATCTATAGCATCAAGATTCATGCTATTATTTTCAGGAATGACTGAGCCGCCAGCATCAAAAGCCCCTGACCAGACATCATTGTCTGAGCGGTTCCCTGTATCAATGTTCTTTATGCTTTTAGCGTTACCATTACCATCTTTTGGGCTCAGCTCTAATTGCAGCCTCTCAAACTCTTTCTTGCCCGCTATATAGTAATGCGTTGCGCTTAAACCAATGCATAAACGCAATTCCCCACCACTGGGCATGCGACGGAACGAACGCTGCCAATGAATTCCCCAAGCTTGAATCGAGTGAGTCAGCAAGTTATCACTCAAATTTCCAGGTACTGTGATACCTGTATTGTTTTGTGGATTTGCTGCGTAAGATTGTAAGCTTTTAACTAATTCTTCCGTATTGATACTGCGAAATAATGGCTTTTGTTCGCTTCGTAAATGTTGGCGGTACTGCGCTACTCGATCACGATGTAGATTAACCATAAAGAGTGCAGATTCATCATCACACTCCGTAACTTTTACACGATTGGCCCAAAGTTCTGTCGCATCATATAATTGACTTAAATCCTGTTGGCGTAAATTATTGGGTTTTGCTGTACCTAATAGATGTGCACGCAAAAATGCAGTAGCAATGCTGGTTGTACTGACAAAACGGTTTTGTCTATCCGTTACGTCAAATGCTTCGAGTTTGCGCATTTCTGCGAGTAAGAAAAGTTGATTAATCTCAGACCAAGCTCGTTCAGGGGGCTGGCAATATAGCTGAAAGGCTCTCAGCATTGTGCTGGCAGTATCAGTGATCGCACGATGAATTGAGATCATGACAATTTTAGAAGGTTTTTCTGACGCTGGTGTATTAGCAATGCCATTGACGACAACTAATTTATAACCTGTTGCTAAATGGGTTTGTAATGCTTGGCTAAGGTTAGCAATTTTTAACTGGCGTTCATTTAAGGAGATTGACGTTTGTAAAAAATGCTTAGCGAGCAGCGTACCAATAGAGTAGATATAAGGGCGCAGTACTTCTAGTAACTTAAAACGTAATAGTGGATCTGCATGAAGTTGATTTAATTCACGAATTGCTTGGTACAACAGCCTTGCCGCTTCTCCAGTATTCGCCATAGGGAGACTTTTGGCCCAAATTGTAATACCATCAACCGTCGCTTGGCAAAAAGAAAGTTTTTGCTGCGTTGGGTTAGGTATATGAAGCTTTATCGGTACTTTTCTGCTGTCCATGCCTTCTTTATCGCCAACTATTTATAAATTCACTATGTCTATAGTATCAATTATAGCGGATCTTCACTGATCCATTAGAAATCTGATTAAGACTAACCTGTTTCACCTCTACCATCTAGTGCCATCTGGTTATTATATGCACTAATCAGATCATGATATTGGTGTTTTACTACCTTTCCCTGGTTCTTCTCGGACAAGTTTCGGTACTAAATATCCAGATAATCTGCGTAATAATAGTCCATGAAGTTTTCTGGCTTCTGACTCTTCTATATCAAAATGTTGAGCTCCGTTTACCTTGTCGAGCAAATGTAAATAATAGGGCAAAACACCTGCTTTAAATAATGCTTTACTGAGATCTATTTGATCATCAACTGTATCGTTAATATCACGCAATAGAACAGCTTGATTGAGCAGCGTGATTCCCACTGCTTTTAATTTAGACAGAGCGTTAAATAATTGAATATCTATCTCTTTGCTGTGGTTTATATGTAGAACCATGATGCAGTCGAAGCGGGAAGAATGTAAAACATTAACGAGTTTATTAGTAATGCGTTGAGGAATAACAACAGGCAATCGAGTATGAATGCGTAAACGCTGAAGATGAGGTATTTCTTCTGCTTGTTTAATGAACTTTTCAAGTTGTTGATCGTTGAGCATCAAAGGGTCGCCGCCACTTAAAATAAGCTCTTCAATTGATGAGTCTTTAGCAACGTAGTTCAGAATTTCTTGCCAATCATTCTTGCCTATACGATTTTCTTGATACGGGAAGTGGCGGCGGAAGCAGTAACGACAATTGACAGCGCAGCCGGTACTTAATAATACTAAAATACGACTGTGGTATTTGTGAATAAGCCCTTTTTGTAAGTTGCTATGTTTTTCTGCTAACGGATCATTGATATAACCCTCAGCTGATTCTAGTTCACTAGCTTGTGGCAGTACCTGCAGCAGTAAAGGATCGCTGGCATTACCCTTTTCCATTTTGTTGATGAATGGTTGAGGGACGAGCATAGGGAAGTCTAGGCAAGCTTGCTGGCGCTCATTGAGTTCGGTGATTGGAATATCGAGTTGATTTAGTAAGGTTTTAACATCTCTAGTCGCCCCTGAAAGTATTTGATTCCAGCTATCTTGAGCTTGAGTCTGATTAATATCGGTTAAAGATTCGATCACTAACGGGGTTTCGGTTATCATAGCTCTTTTTCTGGGGGCAGATGTGCTGAACCCCATTATTGTCTTTGCGAGGGTCTCATGGCTAATTATTCTACCAGCGAATTTAAATCAGGTCTTAAAGTAATGCTGGATGGCGATCCTTGTGCCATCGTAGAAAACGAATATGTTAAACCGGGTAAAGGCCAAGCCTTTAGCCGAGTTAAGTTGAAAAACCTGAAAAACGGTCGTACTTGGGAGCGTACTTTCAAGTCGGGTGAGAAGTTGGAAGGTGCCGATGTTATGGACCTTGAGATGGAATACCTATACAGCGATGGTGAATTCTGGCACTTTATGATGACTGACGGTTCTTTCGAGCAGCACCCAGCGGCAGAAGAAGCGATTAGCGAAAACAAAAACTGGCTAAAAGAGCAGCAGGTTTATGAAGTAACCTTGTTCAATGGTGCTATTTTAAGCATCACGCCTCCTAACTTCATCGATCTTGAAGTAACAGAAACAGACCCAGGTCTTAAAGGCGATACGGCTCAAGGTGGTTCTAAGCCAGCTATTATGCAAACAGGTGCAATGATTCGTGTACCGTTGTTCATCGAAATCGGTGAAGTATTGCGTATCGATACTCGTACAGCTGAATACGTGAGCCGCGCTAAATAATCTGAATAGTATTATTAGCGGCGCAACAAGAAGGAAGCCTCGGCTTCCTTTTTTTATGAGAAAAATAAAGTAACTAGTAAAATTGTTAGAGATGAAATGAAAAGATTCATTATTGGGTGTTTGTGCAGCAAATATGAGAGGCAGGGAATGCCGAACCTAAGGCTACAAGGAAGTATTCATGCCGTTTTGTGGAATAAATACCCAGTTATTAATCGGTTTAAAACCAACTGAATGTCACATCATAAAAGTGGAAGAAAAATGAACTGGCAACCCAGCGCAACCCTTGAAGCATTGCATGCACGTGCAGATTTGAACCGTAGCATTCGAGAATTTTTTATCGAAACCAATGCTTTGGAAGTTGAGCTACCGATTCTGAATCACGCACCTGTGGCAGATATGAATATTGAACCTGTTGAAGTGCCTGCAACGGATGTGATGCCTCGATTGTATTTACATACGTCACCAGAATATTCAATGAAACGTTTATTGTGTGCGGGCAGTGGCGATATTTATGCGTTAGGAAAAGTATTCCGGGCAGGAGAAGCTGGTGGTCGGCACAATCCAGAATTCACTATGCTGGAATGGTATCGTGTAGGTATGGATCATCAAGAGTTGATGCATGAAGTATCTGATCTGTTGACTGAGTTATTTACAGGTTCAGAAGTTGAATTAGAGGATTCGCCCGTTTTTATTAGTTATCAGCAAGCTGTGGTTAAATATGCTGGAATTGATCCATTGCATGCAAGTGATAATGTGATTAAGCAGCTAGGCATTGAGTTGGCAGGTGGCGATTTAGAACTAAATCGCGACGGTTGGCTCGATATGATTATGAGCCACAAGGTCGAAAAGTGCTTACCTCAAAACCAGTTGGTTTTTATTTATAACTACCCCGCAAGCCAAGCCGCGCTATCTAAATTGAATCATGATGAAAAAGGCCAGTTAATATCAGAGCGCTTTGAAGTTTACCTAAATGGTTTAGAGCTGGCGAATGGCTACCACGAGCTAACCGATAGTGATGAGCAAAGAACGCGTTTTGAAAAAGAGCTGGCAGTTATTAATAGGGATAATAATCGGCCGATGGATGAAAAATTAATAGCGGCGATGGCAGACCCTAAAGCTGGTTTACCAGATTGTGCAGGTGTGGCCATGGGAGTTGACCGAATCCTTATGCTACAGCTTGGATTAAAAGAAATTACTGATGTTATTAGTTTTGATATCCATAGTGCGTAGTATTGGATATTTATAAATTGATCAATTGGTTGTTGAAATAATAAAAATTATCTATTAAAAAGACACTATGAATAATAATAACTTACTCGATTTAAGCGATATCGAATCCTGGCAGCAGGAAACTTCATTTGGCCATGATATTAAAGGTGTTCATCGTCTTGTTGAAGACCCTAAGGAGCGCGTGCACTTTGTGCACGGCAATGGATTTTCTGCGGGTACTCTGATCCCTTTGATTCACCTCATGCCAAAAAGTTGGGACTGCTACATCAGCAATGTCCCTGGTCATGGTGGTTCAACATGGTTTGAAAATCGGATACCAAACTGGTTAGAAATGGCGGATGCATTGGCAGAATCCATTCGCAAAAAAATGGATATTGAAAAGAAAGGACCTGTTGTTGGTATTGGTCACTCTTTTGGTGGAGCACTTACTTTAATAGCGGCGAGTCGTAATCCAGATCTTTTTAGTCGTGTTATTTTGCTTGATCCAGTCATGATTATGCCAGTCATGTCAGTAGCCCAGTATTTTATGCGAGGGACTGGATTGTGGAAAAAAACGGCATCATATAAATCGGTTCACAATCGAAAGTTTCAATGGCGTGACGCGGCTGAAATGAAAGCGGAGCTATCTAAAAAACGCCTATATCGTAATTTTGCTCCGCAAGTGATGGAGCATTTTGTTGATTCAGCTTCACATATTAATGATCAAGGGCTGAGGGAACTCTCATGCTCACCCAGTTGGGAAGCCTCAATTTTTGCCTCTTTTCCTCGAAGCCTTTGGAAGTCGGTAAAAAAACTTTCTGTTAGAACGGACATTGTTATGGCGGAAAATACGTTCTTTTATGTGCGTAATGGTGTTGAGACAGCAGTAAAGAAAAATAGTAATGTTCATCTGCATGAATTTGGAAATGGCCACTGTTTTCCTATGGATCAGCCAGTAGAAACAGCGGAACTTATTATTAAAATATTAGAGAGCCCGCAATAGATAGAACGCTTCTTATTTTACCAATAATTGCAGCAGTGTCATTGACCCCTTCGAAAAGTCGATGGGGTAATCTAGATCATGGAGTGTATGCGTGCCAATAGCTAAGGCTAATAAAAGAGATGCTACTTGCTCTGGGTCGAGTGTCTGGCTGAGCTGCTGATCAGCTTGGCTCTGCTTAACGTTTTCGGTTAAGCGACGAATGCTGTCGGTAATTAATTCTATATAGCGTTGTTTGATAGGCTTGCTTCGAGCACAAGCTTCTAATAGTTGATGCGGGCGTAAGCCTGCCTCCTGAGAAATAGGATAAGTGCCAGAAACCATTTCGCTTAAAAAACGCTGCACCATAGTTATTAAGTTTTCCGCTTCTCCATTAGGCTTTGGGCTAAAAATAGAATTTAGCCAAAGCTCACCATTAACTGTCATTACTTCTAATGTCAGTTCGTCACGATTTTTGAAATGAACATAAAAAGCACCGCGTGTATAACCAGCATGGGCACACAGTTCATCTAAGCTGACATCAATTCCTTTCTTTGGCATCAATTCCATTGCTGATTTAATTAAGGCTTCACGGCTTGCTTGCTTTGCTTCGGCGCGACTAGGTTTAGGCATATTGTGGGTATCGAAATTATTTGAACGGTTATTGTAGGCGATTTTCTATTTTATTGACATACGTTTCCGTATGTGAATTAATGTTTTGCATACGAGGTCGTATGTCAAAATAATAATTTAATACAAAGGCCCTTCAATGAATAAAACAGACAAGTCATTAGAAAACTCACAAGTGGATTTGTTGGCTCGCCATGATGTCATCATCATAGGCTCAGGCTTTAGTGGAATTGGTGCGGGTATTCGGTTAACCCAAGAAGGTATCAATGATTTCGTCATTCTTGAAAAGCATGAAAATCTTGGGGGTACTTGGCGAGACAATACTTACCCTGGCTGCGAATGTGATGTGCCTTCTGCATTGTATTCTTACTCATTTGCACAGAATAAAAACTGGAGTAAGGTTTTTGCAGGGCAAGAAGAAATTCTAACGTATACAGAAAAGACTGCGCATGATTTTGGCATGCTTCCTTTTTTACGCTTTGGCATTTATGTGAAGAATATTGAGTGGCAAGAAGATAAAAAAGTATGGTTTGTTTTTACAAATACAGGAACCTATCAAGCGAACAAGGTCATTTCATGTGTCGGCTATTTACACGAGCCTATTATGCCAAAGATTGCAGGACTGGAGGATTTTGAGGGTGAAGTATTTCACTCTTCAAACTGGGATCATGATATAGATCTGTCCGATAAACGTGTCGCCGTGGTTGGTACGGGAGCATCAGCGATACAGTTTATTCCTGAAATTCAGCCTTTAGTGAAAAACTTAACTGCCTTTCAGCGGACACCCCAATGGATTCTGCCTAAGCCTGATATTTACGTTAATAAATTCTTTCGTACTTTTTTCCATTTACCATTCACTTTAAGTATTTTTAGAAAGTCACTTTATCTCGCAATGGAGATCTTTGGTATTGGATTTAGGAATCCTACATTATTAAAACGTTTACAAGGTTTGGCAAAACGACATATTAATAGAAGCATAAAAGACGAAACATTAAAGAAAAAAATAACACCAGATTACACTATGGGTTGTAAGCGCGTTTTATTAAGTAATCATTATTACAAAGCGCTGTCGCAAGATAATGTTGACGTGATTGCTAGTGGGGTACAAAAAATAGAGGGCAATAAGATTATTGCAAGTAATGGTGAGCAGTGCGAGGCTGATATTATTATTTTAGGTACCGGCTTTCATGTTTCTGATGTACCTATTGCAAAGCATGTAAAAGGGAAAAGCGGAAAAACGATGGATGATATTTGGCAAGGGAGCCCAGAAGCCTATCGTGGTACTACTATTACAGACTTTCCAAACTTCTTTTTAATTCTTGGGCCAAATTTAGCCATAGGTCATAACTCTGCTTTTATTATTATTGAAGCTCAGCTTAATTATGTGACGGAGGCATTAAAGGAAATGCGCGATGGCGATATTTCGCGCCTTGAAGTCAGTAGCCATGCTCAAAAAATATATAATGAAAAAGTTCAGCAAGACTTAAAATCAACTGTTTGGAATACTGGTGGTTGTACCAGTTATTACATTGATGAGAATGGAAAAAATAGCATTGGCTTTCCTTGGAGTACTTTAAAGTTAAGAAAGATGTTGGCTAATTTTGATAATCAAGCTTACACGCTTGATAAAAATAAATAATAAAGGCGAGCGGTAATATGAAATCAATTCAACCAAAGCGCGCTTTAGTTTTAGGCTGCGGTGCTGTTGCAGGTGCTGCTTGGATGATTCCTGTATTAGCGCAAGTACGTGCGCAGTTAAACTGGAATCCAGAAGAAGCGGATATTTTTATCGGTACCTCGGTCGGTGCGGTACTCGCTAGTCTGATGGCAGGAGGCGTGACGCTCGATCAATTGATTGCTTCTCAGCAAGGTGATTATCAGCACATTTGGAATCATGATAAAGATTCAGGGTCATGGTATCCGCCACTCCCCAAGTTTAAATTCACCGCAAAAAACTTATACACAAAAATGCGTCGCGGCGAACTTGGCTCACTCACCGGCTGGGTAGGATTACTACCTCAAGGTGGCTTTGACATGATGCCATTTATAAAATTAATTGATCGTGTTAAAAATGGAAATAATTGGCTCGATCATGATAACTGCTGGCTAGTGGCGGTGGATCATGAAACAGGAGAACGTAAAGCCTTTGGTCGTGATAAAAAAGAAGTCGAAGCGCTCGATGTTAGCCAAGCAGTTTGCGCATCATACGGCGTACCTGGCTGGTGTCCGCCGGTAGATATTCATGATCGAACGTATATTGATGGTGGAATCGTCTCGCCATGTTCTGCCGATCTATTAGTTGATGCCGATGTTGATGAAGTCATCATGCTGGTGCCGATGGCGTCGACAATTCCTGATCAGCCTTGTTCTCTGTTTAAAAGAATAGAGCGTAAAGTAAGAAAAGGTATGACGGCCACCGTTGATAAGGAAATTGCTTTACTTAAGTCGGCAGGAAAGCAGGTTGTACGCATTGAACCAACTGCTGAAGACTTGAACGCTTTTGGTTATAATATGATGGACCCTAGACGGCGAGCGCTTGTATATGCAACGTCGCAAAGAACCAGCTCTCAGAATGTGAGCGAGGCGATATTGAAAGGGCTCAAATCTTAGACACTTTCTTGATCCGGATGCGACACACAAAAATGAGCCACCCTAACGTTACTATCGGCCTTACCAACCCCAAAAGCCCTACCAATGTGGGCGCTATTTTTAGAGCGGCAGGCTGTTTCCAGGCAGATAGCATTCTTTACACTGGTAATCGTTATGATCGCGGCGCTGCATATTGCACAGATACTCAGAACTTAAGTAAAAGCATTCCGCTAACTCGAGTGGAGTGTTTATTAGAAAGCGCGCCAGAGAACGCAAAAATTGTAGTGATAGAGCTAGCGGAAAACGCGATATCTTTGGCTGACTTTCAACATCCAGAAAATGCGTTTTATGTATTTGGACCTGAAGATGGTTCAGTAAAGCAAAAGGTTCTTAACCAAGCGGATAGCGTTGTTTATATTCCTACAAAAGGTAGTTTGAATCTTGCCGCAACGGTAAATGTCGTTTTGTATGATCGTTTAGCTAAATCAACTCAATGCGAAGAAGGCAATGAGCTGATTCGTGAAAGTCGCGATGTCAATAACCGCTTAAAAGTGAAAAGCTAACTTATTCTAAGTCACTGGCTTGAATACCTTTCAAGAGCTTACCTAAAATATCAGCCCCAGTTATGATTCGCGGCTGATCGCCCCAAATTAATACAGCGTCATAATCGATTGCTGCATCTTCTTCGGTTGAGGAGGATGGAAGCGATTTTAGATGTCTAATGACTTCGCTAATTGTCTTATCTGTATCACGTATGATTAATGGGCGACGACAATACTTGTAGATATCATAAGGCGTATCTTTGTCTAACAAAGCGGCACGCAAGGCAGCATCAGCATCCAGCAATAGTAATGGGTTACCCGCTTCGTCAGCTAATACCACCCAGTGATGTCCACTCGCATTCACTTGCTGTAGGAAAGGGTTGTCTACGTCACGAGTTATTTCAGGTATTAACGGCCAATCAACTTTTGTCGGTAAACGGATGATGGATTTTTCATCAACCGGTTCGCCTTCTTCCGTTACTTTAATTTTATCAATCATTAGAAAGTTGAGCGCACCGCGCCCTTCAATTTCATCAATCTCTGATTCTTCTGCGCTCATGTGAGCATGAATCATTGAAATTAATTCTTTTTCACGAAGGTAGTCTATACCTTCTTTGCCAAGCCATTTGTCCAAAACCAATGCACAGGGGCGTGCAACAGGCGCTAATATGAATTGATAAAATTTCAGTATTGGTGTCATTAAAGACGCCATTCGTAAAGCGTTACGCGAGAAGTAAGCCTGCGGCAAAATTTCACCAAATATAGTGATAAATATTGTTGAGAACGCAAATGAAGCGATGCCCGCTAAGGCTGAATCTGACAATAAAGTAAGCAATACGTTAATACTGACATTACCCCATAAAATAGTTGTAAGCAGGTAATTAGAGTCTTTACGAGCCTCTAATACTTTACCCGCAGCAACGTTTCCATGCTTCATCTCTACTTCTAGCTGTAATCGGCTAAGTGAGAAGAACGCTAGGTTCAATCCGGAGAACATAGCGGACTGTGATATGCAAAAAATAATGCCTATCCACAGTAATGTGTCGACGGTAAAAAAATCCATTACAGATAATTCCTAGTGCTGTATGAGAAAGGCATATCGTACACCTATTTATATTTATAGGCGCTATGATTTGAGTGTTTAGAAAACTTGAATTCATGTATTTTTGTGTATTTGTGTATAGTAAACAGACTATTCATAAAAAAGTGATTGTCTGTGCTTATAAAACCACCCATTACCAACTTACTTATCCGAGTTTCAAAATCTGGTTTTTACCAAGGCTTTAGTAAAGACGTTACGATCACGGCGAAAATCTTGGTTGGCGCTTTAACCTTGTGGGCGATAGCCTTTCCTGAAAATGCCGCCTCTGTTCTTGGGGAGTTGAATGGT
>Ga0115572_10002673_pt1 | contig 14139 bp, 6 predicted proteins | sample COGITO_mtgs_1206_FD_88681 | JGI IMG/M metagenome (GOLD analysis project Ga0115572, IMG submission 88681) | Pelagic marine microbial communities from North Sea - COGITO_mtgs_120607 | ecosystem: Environmental > Aquatic > Marine > Epipelagic | place: Germany:Helgoland, sampling site Kabeltonne... | reverse complement strand
TGGATCTGAAACAGCTGTGAATTGGTTAGCAACTAATAATGCTAATTGGCAAACAACAGAATTGCACCTTGCTATGAAAGAAGCTATTGATGGCGGATTTTTTGATCCGTCTGGTTATGCATCTGATTGGGCAACAGTGGATGAGGCAGCTGAGGTAGCTTATAAAGAATATATGTATTTAATTAACTGGTCAATGTGGGATATGAGTACTTTTTGGGATGGTGGATCGCTAGACCCGGAATGGTCTGACTCAGTAAAAACTCCATCTGGAATGTTAACTAATAATCCAAAAGGGTACGCCCTATTTAAATCATATTTTGAACCGGTGTTAAGTAAACCAGACTTTGATGTTTTAAGAGATATTTTTAGGGATAATGATCTCGGTCCTTCATATTATACACCAGCAGCAAACGGTGCTCCAAGAATAAAGCAGATAAATTGGTTTGATTACGGTGGTTCAGGAACTTACGTTTATCCTAGATCAGGTTCTTATACAGATCCCGCGGATCAAACCGATAATAACCACGGGTGCCACGTGGCAGGAACAGTTGCTGGTAATACTCAGGGCTGGGCCAGAGATGCTAATATCTATAACATCAGCCCATATAGCACAAACCCAAACGGCAATATGGGATCCACGATTTGGGATTATATGAGAGAATGGCATAATTCAAAACCAATCAATCCTGCGACAGGTAGAAAAAATCCAACAATATCAAATCACAGTTATGGATCAACAATTCGAGTTGGTTATACAGGTTCTTATAATACAGGTTTAGTAACTCGTGTTAATTTCCGTGGTGTTGATTTTAATCCTGGGCGTGATTTAACTGTTGCAGAATTGCAGGCCCGCGGATTTTATGCTACAAATACGTCAGGTTTTGATATACCGAACTATTTCACATCAAGGTTTGCTGATATACAAGACGCAATTGATGATGGAATTATAGTTGTTTGCTCGGCAGGTAATGATGCATGGAAAACAGTTAAATCTACAGATCAAGATTATAATAACTCATATTATATGACTTACAATGGCTTTGCTCGATTTTGGTATCTACACCGAGGTACAGGTTCAGGTGCGGCAATTGCTAATGCAATTAACGTAGGCGCAATGTCAAATAACGTAGATGAAGATAAAGCAAGCTTTTCAAACTGTGGAAGCCAGGTTGATATCTTTGCTGCAGGTGAAGCTATTCAATCATCATTGCACACTGGTGCTGGTGCTGATGCCAGAAACAGTACTTATAGGCTTGGTAAATATCAGGGGACAAGTATGTCGGGACCACAAGTTGCAGGTGTTTTAGCTATACTTGCTCAACAAGATCCTAATATGACACAAGCAGAAGCACAGGCTTGGTTGGACACAGTTTCAACATACGATGAGATGTTTGATAGTGAGGCAGATGATCCAATGGATACCGATAGCCTTCAAGGTGCACCTAATAAAATTTTACGTTGGATTAATCAAAGACCTGTGTCTGGGAAGTCATTTCCAGTGGTAAATTTCAAAACAAGACCGTCGGCCTCCATTGTATGGCCACGCGGTCGAGTTAGGAAAAGAGGATAAGCCAATTGCATATAAATAAGAAAAAGTGGAAGTGAACAAATGACAGAAGTACTTACAACAAAATATAAAACAGATTTGCTAAGATTATTTTATAATGATTTAGCATCTAATGAATTCTATGTTTTTGTTTCTTCGCTTACAATAGACCCAACTTCACGGGTTTCGGCGGCTAATACTAAAGTTTCAGAAATACAATTTTTAGATAATGTTTTGTTTGGTAAAAAAATCTTAACATCTGATACTAAGTTTATGATTAAATATTATCCTTGGCAAGAAGGGCAGGTATTTGTTCAATATGACGACGCTACCGATTTAGAAGACCAAAAGTTTTTTGCAGCTGTCGGACCTAATGTTAACGACACTGGCGACTATAGAATTTATAAATGCTTAAACAATAACAACGGTTCTAAAGTCACAAGTCCGCCACCTTTTATTGCGTCGGATGCAAGTCAAATTTATGAAACCGCAGATGGATATGTTTGGAAATATATGTTTGCTTTGACGCAATCAGATTTTGAAGCATATAATGCTATTGGGTATATTCCGATTGGGGGCGCTTTTGAAGTGGACCCAGTTGCGGCTAACCCGTCTAATTTTACAGGGTCTGTGGTTGACCAAATCTTGATTACAAATGTAGATGTTAATCAAGGATATTTTAGCGTTACAGGAATGAACGTTGCAGAAGCGCCTGATAATGCCGGTTTAATTATTTGCGATGACAATTCTTTATCTGAAATTGCAAACTATTACGCAGGAATGACTTTATATGTAACTGACGGAAATGGCGATTCATATGTTAGAAAAATTACTTCATACTCTTACAATTCTATCGATGAAACTGGAGAATTTACTGTAGTATTAGATGGTGATAATCCACGCCTTCCGGGCGCAGCAAAAAATGGTACCGCAGCTGTATATCCTAGAATAGAAGTTACAGGAGATGGAACCGGAGCTACAGCTATACCTGTGGTAAATAATAATGGAACTATTACAAAAATACGAATGATTGATCCAGGCGATGGATATACTCGCGCAAGTGCTGAAGTTATTGATCCATTATATGATTTTGATCCAGAATCCACAGCAAGCATCGAAGTACGCGCAACACTCAGACCAATATTATCCCCAAGGGGTGGTCACGGATCAAACCCAGTGGATGAATTTAAATGTAAACACATTCTTCTTTACGGTTATGTTACAGAAGCAGATAATAACGCAATTGGTGCAACAGGTAGTTATTCACAACTTGGTATTATTAAAGATCCAGATTTTGATGCTGTTTTATATCCTACAACCGGCCCTAACATTTTTGACAACAGACTTGCGATTGTTACTAACGATATCGCAAAGGCTGTATCGGCAGGAACAGTATTACAGCAAATAGATGTCAATAACGAAGTAATATTTAGTGCTACCGTTCACGAACTTGATTACGCTGCAAACACAATATATCTTGACGGGTATATGGGACCTTATGCAAATCAGCCTGGATCTGATATTGCGCTTAGCGAACTTTATCCGCTAACAACTCCAACAGGTCAGACAATTAATATAAATACACCAGTAGCAGATAATATAACCGAATCAGCGTATAAACAAAGAACCGGAGAAGTGTATTTTATGGAAGATTTATTTCCACTTACCCGTAACGCCACTTCCCGTGAAGAGTACAAACTCGTGCTAGAATTTTAAGGAATTAAGATAGATGCCTATTAACACAGACTTAAATATATCACCTTATTATGATGACTATGATATAGAAAATCAATTTTATAAGGTTTTATTTAAACCCGCATACGCGGTTCAGGCTCGCGAGCTTACGCAATTGCAAACAATATTGCAAAATCAAATTGAACAGTTTGGTGATAATATATTTAAAGAAGGTAGTATTATTAAAGGTTCTACTTTTACAAATCTTAACGACTTGAAATATGTTAAGTTAAATAACAAAACCGGTTTTGACCCTGAGCTATATAAACCAGTAACAGTTATTGAAGAAATAAGTGGTGTTGATACTGAGGTTGATATTGTTTATTGGGTGGAAGGTTTAATTAACGGTCTTAAAGCTAGCATTGTTTCAGCACAAATCGGTTATGAAACAAGGCCACCAGATCTTAATACTTTCTGGGTTAACTATTTAAATGCCAATGAATCCGTTTCAAATGTATCTTATAGAAAATCGTTTCAGGAAGGTGAAGAACTAAACATTATTCAGTATAAATTTGTTGGCGGACAACCACACCCAACAGCTCCTGGACCGACTATCGTTCAAACTTGCAACGTTACAGATCAAGTAAACGCAACAGGGAATGCTTTTGGTATACAAAGTGCGCCTGGTATTATTTTTCAAAAAGGTCATTTCCTTTTTACAAGTACGCAAACTTTAATTGTTGAAAAATATTCAAACGCTCCTGACGGTGTTTCAGTTGGATATAAAGTTAAAGAAGAGCTTATTGATTCATTAGCTGATAGTAATCTTTTTGATAACGCATTAGGATCTAAAAACTATAATGCTCCTGGCGCAGATAGATTAAAGTTAACTCCAATTCTTACAGTACTTTCAACTGCTAACGCTGATAGCGATAAAGACTTCTTTACTCTTATACGTTACCAAAATGGTGACGCAGTACTTCTCAGAGACGTATCACAATATAACGTCCTCGGCGAAGAAATGGCTAAACGCACGTTTGAAGAATCAGGTAATTACGTTGTAGAAAAATTTAATGTTGTTCCTGACCGTAGAGACGGCAATCTTAAGATGCTCGTCAACCCTGGTGTTGCATATGTTAAAGGGCACCGTGTAGAAAATAAAGGTCAACAAGATTTTACTATTGATCCAATTACAACAACTGCAACAGCAGAAGCACAGCCTATTAACCAATCTTATGGCGGATACGTAGATATTGTTGCATTCGGTGGTACAAACACAAGTATCCCTGATATTGATAACACAACATATGATTTGCAAGATGCGTCTAATGTCGACATTGGCACAGCATGGGTTAGAAACATAACTCCTACTAAAATATATCTTTCAGGTGTTAACTTAACCACTGTTGGAAAAACATTTGCTGATGTAAAATATATTCAAACTGGTAGCGGTAATGGAGACCATATTGAAATTGCAGAAGGATCTACTTTCAAAGATACTGACCGATATCCAGCAATTTTTAATTCTGGGGCATATAGTTTAGAATCAACTGATAATATCACCATTGTGAAACGACTAAAAGAATTAAAATCACCTGCAACTACAACATCTATGCAGATTACAATTCTTAATACTGCCGACGAAAACTTTGTATGTAACAACGACGATGTTCTTATTATTCAAAGTGATGGCACATTACATACAGTAACAGGTACAGCTGTAAACGTTAACAATAGCGTTCTTACAATTACTACATCTACGAATATGACTAACACTTGTTATGTTTATTATAACAAAAGAGTTGTTGCAGCTCCTTATGCAAAAACAGTGGCGACACCCTATATTAAAACAGCATATAACCCACTATCTTCAAATCAAAAATGGCAATTAGGTTTCCCTGATGTATTTGAAATCATGAGCATTGTTGATGCAAATGGTAAAGAATGGAAAAACAGCTTTCGTTTAAAAACAAACCAAAAAGATACTCATTATGGCCAGAGTTATTACGAACATGTTACAGGGCGCCCAAAACCAGCGGCAGGTACACTAACTGTTCAAATAAAAGTATTTGAAGTTAATCCTAACGATGATTATTTCTTTACTATTGATAGCTATCCAATTGATGACGCGGCAACACCAGCGGCAGGAACAATTCCAACAAATAAAATTCCGGTTTATACGTCAACAAGTGGTAAGCGTTACAATTTAAGAGAATGTTTTGATTTTAGGCCATATGTGAATAGATATGCTGGTGTTGACTATACTGATACTGCTGGTACTGCTGAAACTCTTAGTTCCCATAGTGAAAGTGCTATAGGTTTAAACGACCTTACTCTTGGAACTCTTATTACTCCAGCAAATGATAATACCGCTGAAGCAGACATAGATTATTATCTTTCAAGAATAGACCATATTACAGTAGATACATATGGCACATATTCAGTAGTTAAAGGTAATGAAGAAGAAAATCCACGACCTGCTAAAATTGAATCAAACCAACTAGTTATTTCAACTGTTGCAATTCCTGGTTTCCCAGCTTTAACTCCTAGAGAAGCTGCACAGCAAGGTAAAAACCACTATGCAATTACAGTAAAATCGTCTGGTGTTCAAAATTACACCATGAAAGATATTCAAAGAATTGATAACAAAATTCAAGCTTTGGAATATGAAGTATTACTCAACAGGTTAGAGACAGAAGTACAAAATTTAAACATCCTTGATGAAAACGGGTTGACAAGATTTAAAAATGGTTATATAGTTGAACCATTCAAAGATCTTCAACTTGCAAACTTGGAAGATGCTAATTTCAACTCATCAGTACCATTTGATAAAGAAATATTAGCACCATCAGTACGTACCTTTCCATTAGATCTTAAGTTGAAATCAAATACGAACGCAACTATTTTTCCTGACACTGCAAATCCAGAAATTGCAACATTGAGCAGAAACACTCATGTTTCTTTAATATCGCAAACATATGCAACAGGATTTAGAAATGCTGTAAGTAACTTTTATAAGTATAGCGGTGTTGGAAAATTATCTCCAGACCACGATGGTGTACATGATACTGTTGCTGATCCAATCAACATAGCTAATGATTTTACAGCACCGTTTAATAACTTTTTAGAAAACCTACAAGAGTTTTTACCACTGACTGGAACCGAAGTAACAACATTCCAAAAACAAATTGGCAATGCTGCGCAATGGTTTCCAACTACTGTAACAAATACTAAAACATCCACTTTAGTTATGACTGAAGGTTCTACTTCTACCGTTAATGCTGGCGAAATGGTTTCCAATATTCACTTTGAGCCATACATGAGATCGCGTGACATTAACGTATATATGTCAGGACTGAGACCTGATACTAAACATTATTTCTTCTTTGATGGAATATCTGTTGATGCACATGTAATGCCAGGCACAGAAGTTGATACTGCAAGAGAAGTAGAAAGATTTGGCGTAAAAGGCGCAGCAGTTACGACAGACGCAAACGGAGTTCTAAGAGCAGTATTTAATGTACCTGCAGAAACATTTTTTGTTGGCGATAGAGAACTAGAAATTGTTGACGTAAGTCAATATACAAGCATTGATTCGGCGTCTACGTCTTACGGCTCTTTAATGTATCATGCGTTTAATATCGATATTGAAAAAACAAGTTTAACGGGTACTGTTCGTATTCCTTCGTTTGATATTAACACAACTACAACTGAAAGAAATGGCCCAAGACGAGCGCGGCCGCAACCAAGAGATAGAGGAAATAATAATGGAGATCCTTTAGCGCAAACATTCTTTATCAAACAAGGAATGGGAAAAGGCTCAGGATCAGTATTTGCTTCAAAAGTTGATTTATACTTTAAAAAGAAAAGTACAACAAATGGCGTTAACATTGAATTAAGAGAAGTGGTTAATGGATATCCTTCAGCGCATATTATACCGTTTTCACAAGTTCACTTAACACCTTCGCAAGTAAGTGCAACTGACGATGCTTCAGCCGCAACAACGATTGACTTTGAAGCGCCAATTAGACTTGACGTAGAAAAAGAATATGCCATTGTGATTAAACCTGATGCAAACGATCCAAATTATTTAGTATTTACATCAAAGGTTGGAGGAACTGATATTACTCCAGGAAATGTTGGGGCCGCGGTAGTTCAAGATTGGGGTGATGGCGTATTGTTTACTTCAACAAATAATCGTGCTTGGAAATCTTATCAAGATGAAGATATTAAATTTGCGTTGTACCGTCATGATTTTAATGCTTCAACAGGTTCAGTAACACTTTCTCCTGAAAATCTTGAGTTCTTTAGTATTTCAACCCGTGATGGCGATTTCTTAAGCGGTGAACAAGTATATCAAGAAAAAGCATTGTCGGGTGCTACTATTGCGACGGTAAGTGGCGTACTTGGAAATAATTTTGTAACAGGCACTGCGCTTAACGAAACTTACGCAGCTGGGATGTCTGTTATTATTAAAGATAGCACAAACACATTTAGAGATATATTTACAATTGCATCGGTTGATAGCGCAACGCAAGTTACTTTAAATAAAAAGCTACCTTTTGTTGTCACAAGCGGAACGATGTATCCTTGCGTTAACGGTTCAATCAATTACTTTAATATTTTTTCAGACGAAGTATTATATTTAAGAAAAAGTACTGCTGACGCAACATTACAATTTGCGGGTGTTGATGTAACATTAAATGCATCACTTAGCGGAATTGAAGGTCTAGACAGTCGTGCAACAGCGGTCATTGAATCTGTCGATAATATTAACGTTAGCTATATCCAACCGATGATATTAAAATCTAATGATGCAATCACAACAACTACAATGACAGGTCAGTTTAATGATCCTGCAAATACACTACAAAATTATAGTCTTCCTATGAAGTTTGCAGACAACAACTATTTCAATAAAAAAGGTAATTTGCTTTATAGTAAATCAAATGATACTCTTAATACAAAACCGTTTGATCTTACAATTAATATGGCAAATAAAGCCAACTCAACATCAACACCTATAATTGATTTAGAAACTGCTTCATTAATTGCATATCAATATAAGAGCACAAATGCAGTGGATACGACTTGTAAATATATTTCAAAAACTATAGAATTAAAAGAAAGCTTAGACGCTGAAGATTTTAACGTAATCTTAACAGGATATAGGCCAAATGGAACAGATATTAAAGTTTACATTAGACCTATTAACGCTCATGATTATACGGACGAATCATCAATTGACTGGATTGAATTAGAATTGTATGAAGGTCTAAATTTATTTTCATCGTCTGCAAACATCGATGATTATAAAGAATTTAGTTACAGAGTACCTTCAACTAATTTAGATAGTGGAGTGCTTACGTATTCTACTACGCTTGGCGAATTTTTAGGATTTAGAAAATTTGCTGTTAGGATTGATCTTTTATCTACAAATACATATCAAGTACCGTATGTTGCAGATTATAGAGGGATTGCGCTAACATGATGCTACAACGAGATAAACACTCCAATGCAATCATAAATACAGATGTAACTGCTCTTAATAAATATAAACAAGAAAGAGCTTTACACAGAAAAGTTGATGCACTTTCAAAAGAAGTTGCAGAAATTAAACAAACTCTTACACGCGTTTGTGAGACGTTAGACAAAACAGAGAATTGGTAATATGGCAAAACCTGGATTAGTACAAATAAACACCACGCAAACATTTCAAAATTGGTTTGATAAAACCAACGAAATGGTTGACTTGTTTCAAACATCGGTAGTTACGGCGTCGGCATTAGGTGATACTACCGTAGGTGACGCTGCGTTGGCGGGAGACTTTACTGCTGCAAATATTATTGCTGACACGCAAATGAAAACGGATAGTTTGGCACCATATTCTCCAGGAGCGGTTATTGGGATCGCAGGCGAAATTAATATAACTTCCCCAACAGAAAAAGTAACCGCTACTCTTACTCATGTGGCCGACGGACCAAGTTTACGATTTACTGATTCTACAATATCGTGGGACATTGGATTTGAAGATAACAATACTAATAACTTTCTTATTAATACAGGAATAGGAGCGTCAAAGTTTGAATTAACTCCAACTGGTACTCTTACGGTTCCAAACCTAAATGTAACTGAAAGTTTTTCAACAACTGGAGACGTTACTGCGAATAACGTCTTTGCAACAAACGATGTTGTAACTAAGTATTCCGCGTCAGATGAAAGATTAAAAGAAAACATAATCAAGATTGAAAATCCATTAGAAAAAATGGATGAAATAAATGGGTATACATTTAACTATAAAGATAGCGGAGAAGTTGCAACCGGAGTTATTGCACAAGAAATAGAAAAAGTACTACCGGGCGTTGTTTACGACGTTAATTCTGAAAACGGAGAAACATATAAAGCTGTAAGATATGGTAATATTGTTGGGCTTTTAATCGAAGCGATTAAAGAATTAAAAGCTGAAGTAAAGGATTTAAAAGATGGTATCCTGGTCGACCCTTCCTAATGCAGGTACGAATGGTGACGAATCAATTTCTCTTGCCAAAATCGAAAATGAGTTTGATGGAGCGACCAACTGGGCGGCCGATGGTCTCACTCCTATTCAATTAAGTGATTATTATGAGGGTGGGGCCCTCGTTCCTGAGGTTGCATGGAATTATCGTATCCCAAATACTCCAGGGGATCCTATATCCCTTAACGACTTTTACGGTGCTGTTTGGGGAACTTTTGTAAATTATGCAATGGTTGGCGGTGGTGGCGGTGGCGGTGCTGGGTCTTCAAGCGGGCGTGGATCTAATAACGTAGGTAACGGTAATGCGGGAGGCGCATCTAATATTTCAATGGACACAGATACAAATTTTGCTGACATCGCAGCAGGTGGCGCTGGTGGTTTACACGGTGATTCGAACAATTGGAATGGCGGTGCTGGCGGTGATAGTATTTATGGAACTGGAGGAGCCCTAACTCCGCAAAACTCTACCGGGCAGGCCGGAACTGGTTATGGTTCTGGCGGTGCTGGCGGCGGAGGAGATCAAGACAGTGGAAAAGGTGATACTCTTGGGTATGGCGGAACTGGCGGTGCTGGCGGTACAGCAAGATTTGGTGGATCACCAAACCCATTTGATGTCAATAATGTCAAAAGGTACAAATATAATAGCGTCATTACCTTTTCCCCTGGAATTAATGGAACCGGGGGGACCGGTAGCTTCCGCAACGGAGGCAGTGGAACCCGAGGCAGGGTTGGGATAACTTATGATGGCGACACATATTATTATGATACCGCTGTTGACCATATTTTAGGTTCGTTTGCGACGATAGATGATGTCCCTTAAACATTATGGAGAATTTTTTTAATGACATATTCAAGTAATTATTTAAGAAGATGGGTTGAAGATGTAGTTGGCGACACTACAACTATTATTGCTGACGATGTTGAAGACGCATGCTATTTGTGTATTGTTAGAAAAACTAACGGTGTTGATAAAAAAACATGGGGCTATGTAACAGCTGGATCTAATGTGGATATGTTCCATAAATTTTTAACAGATAATGGTGTTACGTTAACAACCACTATTAGAAATTTTATTAATCAATGCGCGGCGCCAAGAGGTGCTAGGATTGTTATTGATACAAAGACATTTGAAGGTGATAAATCTCAACTGTGCTGGGGTGTTACTTTTAGACGGCAAGAAGATATCTTTTTTTATGATAGGTGGAATTACTCTCCACACATTACAGATGAAAATGTTCCATTGCGCGGTGGTATTAAATTCATATATGATTTAACACAAGATAAGTTTGTCACTCTTAAAGTTTATGAAGGTGCTGGTACTGACGGCGTTGAAAATCCAAATGTTATTTTTAGTATTGCTGACGATGATAGCTTAACGATTGTTGATGAGCAAATGTGTGGTCACTTGAGCCTAGAACACGATCTTGAGTCTATAACAGAAATTCCTACGCCTTACAATTCTCGTTTTGCAAATGAAATACCAATTGCAATTGCTTTAAGAGACGAGGCGAAAAATGCGAATGGTACAACATTAGCATTAAAATTAGCTGAAAGAGGTTCAAGAACGCAAGGATATTTTTATTCTGGGTTTTTAAGAAGGAAAATTCACCCTGACGAAAACAAGCAACCACTTTTTCCTCCCTTATCATAACAAAAAGGCTTTTCGGATAAATAGGTTCGAAGTACCTTTATAAATAAAAATAAAAGAAAAGTAGGATAATCTCGAATGTCAAAGATTTCAGAATTAGGTCCAATTACCGGCTCCAATACCAGAACTGAAGACCTTTTTGTTATTGTTAACTTAGTGCAAGGTGACGATGGTACAAAAAATATTACTCGTTACGAACTCGTAGAAGCAATCCAATATGAAGTGTTTACAAGGATAAACATTACAGGCGGCACGATTTCAGGTACTATTCAGACAAATAACGTCATGAATAACAATACCATGAACGACAACGAATTTAACGACGGTACGATTAACGATTCAACATTATTTGATGTTACAATAATTGGTGCAACCGCCAATGCAATGATAATCACCGCGTCTGAATTTAATGATAGTACCGGTAATAACGACATATTTACATATTCTACAATTGATAATTCGCAAATCCTAAACAGTACTGCAAACAACGTAACTATGACTGCGTCTGCAATTACAGGTTCTGATTTCTCAGACGGAACTGGTAACAACAACGTCTTTACTAACACAACAGTCGAAAACATTACTATTGAAGGTGGTACCGCAAACAATCTTACGATGACCGCAATCACCTTAGATAACGTTGTAATGACTGACGCGTTGATTTCAAACAGTGATATCCGCGATACAGATTTAGATAACGTTGTTATCACAAACTCAGAATATTCAAATGGTACAGTTTATGATACTGTAGTATCTAACTCAACCATTACAAACTCAAATATGATAAACGGAACAGGCAGTAACATTGTCTTTACCGATCTTACAATTTCTAATTCTGCAATTTCAACTTCAGACTTTAGCGATGGAACTGGTAATAATAACATCTTTACCAATACAACTGTTGACCAAAGTTTAATTCAAAACTCAGTGATTGCCAACACAACGTTTGAAGGTGCACTGAACGATGTTGATATTACTAATGCAAGAATTTCAAGTACAACATCAGACGGTCTTGGCCAAGTTAAGTCAACGATTGAAGACTCTATTGTTTCAAACTCAACTATTGAAGATTCAGATCTTGTTGACTTTGATATGGATCTTCGTAAATTATGGCAACCTGAAATGGACGAAGACTCATACTTCGCCATTAAAAATGCTAAGACAGGTGAAACCGAACAAATTACTTATCGTCAATATTATGATGAAATTTCCAAGTCAACAGAAAACGCATTAAAAGTTTATGTTTCTGTAAGTGGTAACGATAACAACCCAGGAACAATTTTACAGCCTGTAAGAAATCTTAAAAGAGCTGCGGATATTGCGCTTGAAAAGGCAGGTGGTAAATACGACCGTAACGATATTAACAATGCAGTTCACATTTCAGTTGGACCTGGTGTTTACTTTGTTGATGAACCAATTTCGCTTCCTGATGATTGTGCAATGACTGCCGAAGCTGGTCAGTACGCAACTATTATTCGTAAGAAACCAGGTTGGGAAAGAACAAACGGTATCCTAGTTGGATCAGGTTGTTATGTCCAAGGTTTTGCATATATGAACTTTGAGGTTGACAACTTTGACTATCCTGAAGGCGGATTTGCTATTGCTTATCGCCCAGGTGCAAAACTCAGAAGATCTCCATATATTCGTGACTCCTCTCAGTTGTCAAACTTTAATCGTCTTGACGTTGAACCACCACTTCAACCTTTTAACACAAAAGGTACTATTGCTGACCTCGGTCTTCAACTTATAATGGAGCCAGGGCATAGTGCTGAAGCGCTGTTTGCTGAAGGCGACGAAGTTGAGTTTTCAAATGGAGCAACAGGGTTTGTTTCTTGGACGGACGATATTAATTCAGATCGCGAACTTTATGTTCGTAACATTAAACCTTGGGGTTCTGTTAAGGCTGGTATGACTTTTATGACACAGCAAGGTTCAACAGGAACAATCCAAACAGTTGGTATTGATGACTTCCCTAACAGATTAGTTGGTCGCGGTGGCGGTTGTTTGTTGGCCGATAGAAGAGTAGTTGATCCTGACTCGTTATATATTTACGTTCTTTGTTTTGGCTTTACTCCTCGTACTCAAAATGGTATGGGTTATGTTGCTAGAGACGGTGCTGGTGTTAACGGAATTGGTTCATTGTCAATCTTTGTTCGTACTGCGTTCTATGCATTAAACGGTGGCCAGATGACCTTGAACAACTCAGGTACTCAGTTTGGCGATATATCAATGCGCGCTAAAGGTACAACTAATGTTGTGCAACCATCTTCAACAAGTGCAACTCTAATTGGTAACACTGATTTTGCTCAAGCTATTGTTGATAATAAAGATGCAATCATTGAAGATATGGTAAGTTACTTAAATGCCAATACTGCAAACGGTGGTCTTGGTTATCAAGGATATGACTCAATGAAGTGTCGCAGAGACACAGGTATTATTATTGACAACGTAGGTTACGATGTTGCTCTTGATACAAACTATTGGGGTCGCCTAAACGGAATTACATACCAGTCGCCAATATCATATGTGGTCGTTGGTGAACAGCTTACTGAAACTGCAGGCGCAATTGAGCATCTGCAAGGAGATATTAATTACGCATTTAGAAATGCGGACGCAAGTGTTAATTCTCGTGTTGACAGGTCACTTGATGAAACAATTAACATTCTTAATAACGGCGTAGAAAATCAAAGCGATCTTATCTTTGCTGACACTGGTGTTGAAGCAAGAACAAATGCTCGTGAATTAATTCAAGATAAC
>Ga0115572_10002668_pt1 | contig 14158 bp, 13 predicted proteins | sample COGITO_mtgs_1206_FD_88681 | JGI IMG/M metagenome (GOLD analysis project Ga0115572, IMG submission 88681) | Pelagic marine microbial communities from North Sea - COGITO_mtgs_120607 | ecosystem: Environmental > Aquatic > Marine > Epipelagic | place: Germany:Helgoland, sampling site Kabeltonne... | reverse complement strand
GTTGACATATTTTTACAAGCACAAGAATTTAAAGATACATACAACGCTTCAACAGTTTATGCAAGAGGCGACATTGTATCATATGGTGGTTATACATACATTTATGTTAATGCTGAAGAAGCTGCAGGTCAAACCCCTACAGATAACTCATATTGGGATGTAATTACAACAGGTTATAATAATGTTGGTAATTATAGTTTTGTTGAAACTTACAAAACAGGTGATGTTGTAAATTATGGAGGAAATGTTTATACTTGTACAGCTAATCATTCAGGACAATATCCTACAGATACAGATGGTCTTGTAGATTCAAGTTATTGGGAATTATTAGTAAAAGGATTTAATTATAGAAATGATTATAATGTAGCTACATCATATAATATTGGTGATGTTGTAAGATATACTTCATCCACATATATACAATTAAAAGACAGACAAGTTAATGTTACTCCAGGTACAGACGGAACAGTTTGGCAATTAATTGCACAAGGTGATACAGGTGCTGTATTATCAACAAGAGGTGATTTAATTGTACAAGACGCCTCACAATCAACAAGATTGCCTATTGGTGTTGTTGGTTCAGTTTTAACTACAGACGGTACAGACCCTATTTGGTCAAACGCTGAAGGCCGAAATGTTTACTATGTTGCAAACTCTGGTTCAGATAGTAATCCTGGTACTCAATTCTTACCATTCAAAACAGTTTATCACGCATTATCACAGGCAACTTCAGGAGATGTTGTTGACTTTGACACAATTACAGGCGGTACAGGCGGTACTCCAGGCACTTACGATATTACACAAACAGGTACAGATGGTTCAGGAACAGGAACAACAGCAAGAGTTATTTTAGATGGTTCATCTACACCAACAATTACAATTACAAACGGTGGTTCAGGCCACGCAGCTGGTGATGTTATTACATTTGCTGACACAAGTTCACAATTAGCAGGCGCAAGTTCAATTACAATTACAGTTGTTTCTGCTTCAATTGGTGATGTTGTTTATATTAAAAACGGTGTTTATAGAGAAACTTTACCTATTAGAGTTCCTGCTGGTGTTACAGTACAAGGTGAAAGTTTAAGAGGAACAGAAATTAGACCTGCAAGTGGTACAGGTCATCAAGTTAAAACAGTTTCAATTACTACAAATACAAGTGGTGCAACAGATGGTACATACAATTATGTTCACGGAAATTCAACAACATCATCAAATGGTATTGCAAGTTCTTTTGTAGCAAACATAACAGTTTCAGGTGGTGTTGTTTCAGCAGTTAGCATTTATCACGGCGGTACAGGTTTTGTTGTATCAGATACAATTACTATATCTTCAGTAAGTATAGGTAGCGGAGGTGATTTAGTTTTAACAGTTGATAGTTTAGAAAACAATGACGCTTCTAATATGTTCTTAGTAAACAATGCGACTAACATTACTCAAATGGCGATGAAAGGATTATCTGGTACTCCAGGTGCTGGTGGTACAAGTAAGGCTGCCGCTATTTCATTAGACCCTAGTGGTACAATTTCAACTACATCTCCTTATATTCAAAACTGTACTTCAGTTAGTAACAATGCAACAGGTATTCAGATTGATGGTCTTTTACACGGTTCAGGTAACAAATCAATTCTTGCAAATGACTTTACACAGATTAACTCAGACGGTAAAGGTGTTCACGCAATTGGCGGTGGTCGTGGTGAGATGGTTTCCGTCTTTACATATTACAATGCAATTTCATTTCACGCAGAATCCGGTGGATTTATTAGAGGTTTAAACTGTTCATCTGCTTATGGTGAACAAGGTGCTGTTGCAGACGGTACATTAGTTGCGGAAAGTCCTGTAGAAGTACAAGCTCGTGGTGAGATGTTAAAATATGCAACTGCTGGATTTTTAGGTGCTGCTACTGAAAGTGATATACAAGACATTGTATCAACTTCAGGTACGCCAACAGCGGCTGCAATCGTAGGTGACACTTCAGGTGCAACTGCTACAATTATTAGAACAAATATATCACTAGATTACATTCACATTGAAAATAGAACAGGTAACTTCCAACAAGGTGAAACTGTTACAATTACAAAAGATAACAGTACAACTTTCCAAGCAACACTTGACGCTGCCTTTGGAGATAGTACAGCTGCTCAAACAGGACAAGTTGGTCCACTTATTGCAGTTAAGTCCTCAGACGGAACATTAAGTAGTGCAACTGTAATTACAATTGGTGCCAATGTGGTATTTGCTGGTGATACTGCTAAGTATTATAGAGTTTCAGCAATTTCAGAAACAAATACAAGTAATGAAACAGCACTAATTCGATTGACAGAAAGTGTTACAACATTAAGAGCAATTGCCGAAGATGAAGAAGGTGATGTTACCCAAGATTTTTCAAATGTCCGTTTAACTGGACACGACTTCCTAGATATTGGTACAGGTGACTTTACTACTACTAATTATCCTGGCGGTCCAAGTCAACCTGCTGACCAATCAGACGAAGTTACTGAAACAAATGGTGGCCGTGTTTACTTCTCATCTACTGACCAAAACGGTGACTTTAGAGTTGGTGACTTATTCAGAATTCAACAGTCAACAGGTATTGCAACTCTTAACGCAGACGCTTTTGACCTTTCAGGTCTATCAGAATTACAACTTGGTTCTATCGGTGCAGAATTAGGTGCTACAATTAATGAATTTAGTACAGATGAAACTTTATCAAATGATAGTAACACGGCAGTTCCAACAGAAAGAGCTGTATATGGTCATATGCATAGAGACCAAGCGGGTACAGATGCTTGGGTGCCACCAACTGGTACAACAGCACAAAGACCTACAGGTGGTAACTTATACACAGGTGCATTTAGATATAACGCTTCACTAGTAACTTGGGAAGGTTATAATGGAACACAATGGACAGGTTTAGGTGGTGGTAATCCTTGGCAGTCAACAAGTTCAAGTATTACAATAGCTGCAAATGATAGATATTTTGTAGATACATCAACTTCAGCATTAACAATTACATTACCTGCTTCTCCTTTAACAGGCGACCAAGTATCATTAATTGATTTAGCTGGAACATTTGACACAAATAATTTAACAATCGGTAGAAACGGTAATAATATTATGGGTCAAGCAGCAAATTTAACTTTAAATGTGGAACATACTGGTATTCAGTTAGTTTATACAGGCGCAACTTACGGTTGGAAGTTAACAAATAACTTCTAATAAATAAAAAGATTGAGGTAAAAAATGGAACATAGACATTTTGCAGTAGTAAAAAAAGATAATTACAATACCACACATTCTACAGGTGGAGTAGTTGTGAGTGTTAATTATTGGCCAACAAATGTATCTGATAGGTCTACTTCTATTTTTGATATTGTTGCTAAATGGGGACCAGGACACGAATTAATTCCGTGTGACGAAGGCGTACAAGTTGGTTGGATTTATACAGATAAAACACATTTATTTGTTGATAGTAATGTAAGCGATAATTAAGGATAAATAGGAAATTAAGGATAAATAGTAATATGTCAGAATTAAGAGATTTTACAGGTAAAAATAGAAAATTCACAGGTACCGAAGGTGAAAGAATTTCTCTCGGTAGTACAGCTGAAAGAATTGCTACACAAGGTACAATAAGATTTAATAGTACAACAAATTTGATGGAGTATTATTCAGGTACAGACTGGAAAGCTATTGATGCTCCTCCTGTTATTACTTCATTTTCTATTTCCGACCCAGCTCAAACAAATGTTACATCTGGTAGAATAATCTCCACAGGTGGTGGTACAGTAACAATTTCAGTAAATGGTTCTCTTTTTGATTCAACGGGTGCAAATGTTACTTTAGTAGGTTCGGGTGAAACTTTAACTCCAGATACTATTACAAGAAATTCTGCAAACTTATTAACTTGTGTTTTTACAAAATCAGAATTTGATACATCAAATGACCCATATACATTGAAAGTTACAAACGGTTCAGGACTTTCTGCTGAATTAGTTGACGCATTAACTACGGATACAGCTGTTGTTTTTACAAATGCAGCTGATACAATTTATTCTGTTGCAAACGGTGTAAGAAGTTCAGGAACAATTCCAGCTGCCGATTTGTGTGGTGCTACAGACGCAGACGGTGACACAATAACATATTCAGTTTCATCTGGTTCCTTACCAACAGGTTTTACTTTAGATACAGCAGATGGTTCAATTGATTGGTCAAGTGTGGCTCAAGTCGGTTCAGACACAACTACAACATTTTCAATTACAGCTACTACTACTTTTGGCGCTGTAACTAGACAGTTTAAAATTACCGTAGAAGCTCCTGTTGTTACACAATATACATCAACTGGTGCTTTTACTTTTAGTGTGCCTTCTGGCGTAACATCTGTTTCTGCTTTAGTTATTGCCGGCGGTGGCGGAGGAGGTACTGTTATCGGTGGTGGCGGTGGTGCCGGAGGTATGGTTGAAACCACTTCTTATCCAGTAACACCTGGAGGTTCAGTTCCAGGAAATGTTGGTGGCGGAGGTGCAGGTCGTCCACCTGACAGACGAGCAAATGGTGATAACGGATCAAATTCTGTTTTTGGTAATATCACATCTTATGGTGGCGGAGGCGGTGCTTCTTGGTCAACAAATGGTGTAGGTTCCAATGGAGGTTCAGGAGGCGGAGCAACTCACGGCACCGGCGGTCCTGTTGGTAGTGGTGGTAACTCTACACAAACAAGTTTTTCTCCAGTAGGAGCAACAGGTTATGGAAATCCAGGATTTGATGAACAACCTGCAAATGATTCCGGCGGTGCTGGTGGTGGTGCAGGTTCAGGTGGTCCCGTAAACACACATTCCAGAACAGGTGGTAACGGTAGAGTTAGTAATATAACAGGCTCTCCAGTCACTTACGCAGGCGGCGGAGGTTCAGGAAATCACGGCGGCGGTGCAAATACTACAGGAGGTACCGGAGGTGGAGGCCACGGTTATCCAGGTGGTGGAAATGCAGGCGCAGCTAATAGGGGCTCAGGCGGCGGTGGTGGTTTTTATCCACCCGACCAAACTGCTGGTTCTGGTGGCTCTGGTATTGTGATTGTTTCTTACTAAAGATTAAAAACTAAACCAATTCTATTATCATCAACTTCGTGTACTAAAACCTCGTGGTATAACCACGAAGGCCACATAAGTAATGTTCCTACAACAGGTTGATAATTTACAGTTAGAAAAGTATTAGGATTATTTTCATCTTTAACAGGCCAATTTGCCCATTCTCTCATATGGATGGGGTCATTAAACACCACAGGTGCAGACCCCTCAGGAACTTTTATATACAAAATACCTGATAATTGATAAGCGTGAATATGCCTTTCTTGGAAAGAACCCTTATTTAATTCTGTAGCAAAAATATAAGGGTTAAATTTTTTAGATATTTTATCATAATCATATCCTAAGTTTGTTAAGAAAGTATTTGCAACATCTTTAAGATGAGTTACAAATCCATTAAATTCAGGTTCCAAAGCCAAATTTTTACTTGTGTTATAAGTTGTTCTACCTTTATAAAATCTTTTTTTATTGATTTTTTCCCAATTTAAATGATTTAAAATAGGTTGATGTAAACTTTCAACATATTGTAAGGCATTACCACTATAGATAGGTGTAGAAAACCAATTTTCAATTCTGTAATTATTTTGAACCATTATTTTGTGTTTCTCTCACCTGTATCATTACATCTTTCATAACTTCTTCAATCAAATCATTTAGTTTTCTAATATCATCACAAACAGAAACAACAGGATAATTTACAGGTTTTCCTTCACCTTCTTTAACTGTTATATGACCTTGCTTTGATGTAGATAATCCTACTCTTTTAGCATAGTTTATAAAAATACTTTTATCAAAATTATATTCATCTTCATCTTCTAATTTAAATAGTAGAGATAATTCTGTTTTAAGCTTTGAATTTTGTTCTCCATTATCCAATCTATCTATAATATCTCTAACTAAGGCTTGATGTTCTTCTTTAATATTTTGATAATCAAAAGCAGTTTTCATATTGTTTTGTGATTTTTTAGCGTTTTCAATAAAATCTTCTTCATCTTCTGTTAAATCTAAAAGATAAACTTCCTGATTTTCTACATTAAACACATGAAAGACACAAGCTCTTGTTCTACCATCTAAAAAATAGCATTGTTCATCTTTTCTTTTTACTACAATAGGATGACAAATTTCTTTATTGAGTAGATTGTTTTCAATTCTTACTAATTTCCAACCAATACATTCTCTAATATCAGTCCAACCATCCATAATGTTTTCAATACCGCCAATAATAGGGTCATTAATGGAAATTAATTTTCCTTTTTTAAGTCTTTCTTTCCATTTTTCTTCGTCTTTACTATATTTGGCCAGTTCTGGAAATGCGTTAGTTTCACCCATGGATTCGTGTGCATAATCTGATACATTAGCATACTTTATTTTAGAAGGTATATTAAAATTTGTAATATTAACTGTATCTAGTATTGCTATTTTTTTATTTCTTTTAAACGCTGAAGGTTTATTTGTTCCTAAAATTTCTTTTTCTTTGCTCATAATTTTTCCTTAATTTTTTGGTAATCCTAAATGTTTTCTACCATCTAAATAATTATTATTGTATTTTCCATTTTTATCATTGTAATGTAAAAATGCCTGTAAATGATTTTCTCCATCATATTTATCTCTCCAATGATATAAGTCGCACCCCTTATAAACTAACATATCGCCGGGTTCTAAATTTACGGATATTTTTTCCATTTTTTTGTTTTCTAACCATATTGGCCAGTTATTTTTTCCATTGTAACCTACACAAAGCGTAGTTGATATTTCACAACTAGGTCTATCATTGTGATACGGCAAAACATCATCTTTTTGATATAATCTTAAAAAACCATATTCCGGCAATAACTCTAATCCTGTAAATTCTTTCATTTTAGGGTGTAATGCTTCTAATATTGTTTCGCAAAATTCATCACCATAAAAATTTAAACTATTAAATCCACTACCTTTATCACCAAAGGTCATATCATAGTTATTAGAATATAATTCAGGATTATTTTTTAATTTGTAAAAATTTCTATTAATTTTTTTTAATGTATAAGAATATAAAAGATTTACGGTTGTTTTATCAACCACATCTTTAATAATAACATATGAATTTTCTTTAAAACAATTTTGTATTTCTTTTGATGTACTCATTTAAATGGCCTTCCTAATGTCCAGTTAACTAAACTATATCTTACACCTTTTGTGACAGGCGATACACAATGATATAAAAAAGATGGAAAGATTATGATTGAACCTTGTTCTCTAGCTTCGGTTGCTGTAATTTTAGAACCACCGTTATCACCTAAATCAAACATTAAATTTCCACCCTCATATGTGTTAGGGTCGGTCAAGTTTATGGTCATTGACAATTTTCTAACTTTATAATAGTAATGGTGATTTTGAGTATAACCAGGTGGTAGACCACCATCTTTTCTTAATTTAATGTCTGTTAAACCTCTTACATAAGGCTCACAAACAGAAATATGGTCACCTAATCCGTCTTGGTGCCAACCATAAAATCCACCGCCTGAATATTTTGTAAATTGAGGTGTTTCGTGTTGGTCAATATCAAATTTCCAACCTGCATTTTTATTTGCCTGTTGTACATAATAAGAAATCATTTCATATATCCAAGGTACATCTAACCAAGATACTTGGCTATCTCTTATATAAGTGTCTATTTTTTTATTATCAATTTCTAATTTGGTTAAAATTTCAGCTGGTTCTTTATCTGGATTGTTGTGTTTCTCATTTTCACCACCTACAGTAGCGTTTTCTAAACCTTGTAAACCAAGGTCTATAATTTCATTACACTTTTCTTTTGATAGTGCGCCTTTGAATACCCAATACTTATTATGTATCATTCTATTGTCATCTCCTGCTAGTATAAATATATCATATACAATTACAATGGTATTTATAAAGGATAATTATGCGAATTTTGAGTTTGACTTCAGCACACGACAGTAGTTTATGTGTATTAAATGATGGCCAAGTAGAATATTTTTCTAAAGAAGAAAGACTTACTAGAAAAAAAAGAGATAAAACAGCCAAGGTATCTTTACAAAATGTTAAAGGTCCTATTGATTATGCTATTTTGTGTTCTCCTACCTACAGTCAATATGACAAAGAATTAGAAAATTATCTAAAAAATACCTTTAAATGTAAGGTAATAAATTTTCATAAGTATCATCACCTTTCACATGCTTCTCTAGCCCACCATAATAGTGGATTTCAAAAATCATTAACTGTTGTTATTGATAGAAATGGTGGTTGTCATAATGAAATGAGAGAGTCCGAAACTATTTTTGAGGTGACTGAAAACAATTTTAGAGAGATATATAAATCTTTTTGGTTGTTCAATATAGGTGAAGAATACGACAGATACATCTTAGAACAAATTGATAGTCTTAAACAACAAAATCCAGATTGTGAATATGTTGCGGACAGTACAATGAATATCACAAAGGTATATGAAACAGCGACCACACTAATAGGAGAACACCCTTTGGAAAATGGTAAAACTATGGGGCTTTCTTCTTATGGTGTGGATAAAGAATTTAAAAATTTATTTGAAAATGGTGCGCCTAAAACACATCTATTTTGGCATAAAAAAGATGAAGACAGAAAAGTATTACTGAAAGAACACTTACATAATCAATCTAATGGCGTTGATGAAAACAATTACCAATTTTATGCTGATTATGCTTATCAAGTACAAAAACAAACACAAGAGGAAGCTTTAAGATTGATTAAAAAATATGTTAAAAAGACAGGTATAAAAAATGTTTGTGTTACTGGTGGTTATGGTTTAAATGTTGTATGTAATTCATATCTAGTTAAAAATTTACCAGATGTCAACTTTTACTTTGAACCTTTAGCAGATGATGGTGGTAATAGTATTGGTAGTGCCATTTATTTTTGGAAACAGTTAACAAATAATACAGATGTATCTAAGTTAACACACACATTTTTTAATCACAAAAAAGATAATAAAGAGGTTCAAGGCACAAATGTAACTATAAAAGAAATTGCAAAACTATTATCTGATAAAAAAATAGTGGCCGTTTATAATGGTATGGCCGAGGCAGGTCCAAGAGCTTTAGGTAATCGTTCTATACTATATGACGCTAGAGATAAAAACGCAAAAGATGTAGTTAATAAAGTCAAGAACCGAGAATGGTATAGACCCTTTGCAGCCTCAGTTTTAAAAGAACATGCACATTCATATTTTGATATGATGAATTTAACCGAGTGTCCTTTTATGACAAACTCTTTTAATGTTATTAGTAATAGTATTCCAGGTGTTGTTCATGTAGATAATTCATGTAGAGTACAAACAGTAGATAATTCTGTGCCACATTTTTATGAGTTATTAAATGAATTTAACAGTTTGACTGGTGTTCCTGTGTTACTTAACACTAGTTTTAATATTGCAGGAGAGCCTTTGGTTGAAACTATTGATGACGCAATAAAAACATTTAATAATAGTAATATAGATGTTTTATGGTTTCCAGAGAAGAATTTGATGTTGTATAAATAAAGGTATAGGTGAAATAAATTATGAACAATTTTAAAGAATATGAAATAGATAATGCACATTGTATGGGTGGCTGGTATATATCAGAATCCATTTGTGATAATTTAATAAATTTCTTTAAAATAAACTCCCATTTACACTCACCAGGTTTAAGTTTTACTAAAGATATAGTTGAACAAAATTCAAATATAAAAGAATCTTTAGATTTAGCAGTAGAACCTGATATGAATTATTTTCCTTTAAATGAATATAGAGTTGCATTACAAGAATGTTTAATTAATTTTATGAACAAATATGAAATAATGAAAGAGGTTGAGAGATATGATATTATTGAACCTTTTAATATACAATATTATAAACCTAATGGAGGATTTAAAACTTGGCATTTTGAAAATGGAACTAAAACTAAAAGAAGTAGAGTTTTAGTTTTTATGACATATCTCAATAATGTTGAAGATGGAGGTACAGAATTTAAACATCAAAATATTACAACACCAGCCAAAAAAGGATTAACTTTAATATGGCCTACACATTGGACACATTTACACAAAGGTCAAATTAGTAAATCAGAAGAAAAATATATTATTACAGGATGGTATTCTTTTTTAGATGAGGACAAAAAAAACAAATGAGAACATTAGATATTTTTTCTACACCTATTAGTATTGTTAGAAGTGCTATTTTTCCTACAGATAAAGAGTTGAATATTATAAACTCATTTAATTATGAAGATAAAGCTCACTTAAATATGTTTACAAAAGATTATTTTGTGTTAAATCATTTATCAAATATAAAAAATCAGATAGAAAAATACTTAAAAGAATATGGAGAAAAAGTTTTAGGTTTAAAAGACAAAAATCAATTATACATTACTAATTCTTGGTGTGTAAAAACTTCAAAAGGTGGTTATCATCCATCACATTCACATCCAAATTCTTTAATTAGTGGTGTTTTGTATATAGATATTGGAGAAAAACAAGGTATTGTATTTGAAGGGCAACCAGCTATTTTTGAAAAATTTAATTTTTTATTTGATAAAAATGATACTAATTATAATTCAAATAAATTTTTTATTCCTGTAAGCAAAAATGATTTAATATTATTTCCTAGTAGTTTAAATCATTCTGTAGAAATTAATAATACAGAAACAACAAGATTAATTTTAGGATTTAATGTTTTTATTAAAGGTATAATGGGTAATACAAATTATCCAACGGAGTTAAATATATTATGAAAACAAATAAGATTATAATTTTAGGTGGAGGTAGTTCTGGATGGATGACAGCGGCTACATTAATTAATCAATTTCCTACTAAAGATATTACAGTTATAGAAAGTCCAAATACGCCTATTGTGGGTGTAGGAGAAAGTACATTAGGCCAAATAAATTATTGGCTAGACATATTAGGTATAAAAGATGAGGATTTTATGCCTTACACAGACGCAAGTTATAAGTTAAGCATACGATTTGAAGACTTTTATAAAAAAGGTGATGGAGGGTTTCATTATCCTTTTGGTGATGTTGTTGAAAATGAAAATTTAGGTTATAAACAATTATGGTTTTTAAAAAAACATTTAAATCCAAAAACTTCTATTAAAGATTATGCTAATTCTCATTATCAAAATATGGCATTAGTTAATAATAATGTACTTTTTAAAAATGAAAATAGAGAATTAGAACATTTTGATTTTAAATGTCATACAGCATATCATTTTGATGCTACTAAATTTGGTTTATGGTTAAAAGATTATTATTGTTTACCTAGAGGTGTAAAACATTTATCGGAAGATATTGATACCGTACAACAAAATGAAGAAGGTATAATATCTTTAAATAATAAACACACAGCTGATATGTTTATTGATTGTACTGGATTTAAGTCTTTACTTTTGGGTGAACATTTAAAGGAAGAATTTTTAAGTTATTCTAATTTATTGCCAAACAATAAAGCTTGGGCTACAAGAGTTCCTTATAATAACAAAGAAACTGAATTAAAACCTTATACAAATTGCACGGCAATTGAAAATGGTTGGGTTTGGAATATTCCTAGTTGGGAAAGAATAGGCACAGGTTATGTGTATTCTGACAAATATGTTTCAGACGAAGAATCACTAAATGAATTTAAAAAACATTTAGATAGTAAAGGTAGTGATTATTCAAATAGTAAATTTAAAAATATATCTATGAGAGTTGGTAGGCATAAAAGACTTTTTGTAAAAAATGTTTGTGCCATTGGTCTTTCAGCTGGGTTTATTGAACCTTTAGAATCCAATGGACTATTAAGTGTACACGAATTTCTTATAAATCTTATAAAGGTAATGAAAAGAGGAGATTGTAATACAATTAGTCAATGGGATAGAGATAGTTTTAATATTAAATCTACAAAATTTTTTGATAACTTTACAGAATTTGTAGCTTTACATTATGCGTTATCACATAGAGATGATACAAAATATTGGAAAGATATATCAAATAAATCATTTCATAAACTTAGGTTAAATGATGACAATTTAGAAAGTGATATTTTAACAAAAATGAATGATGATGGTTATTTTCGCTCAGATGCTGGTCATCATGTTATCACAACAGGAATGAGATATTTTAATAATGATGTATTTAATAATGTACATTATAATCAATATGATTTAGATAAAATTAAATTAAGAGAAGGTGAAATAGAAAAATGGAATACTATATGTAAAAATAAACCTACACTTTTACAATTTTTAAAAGATAATATACATAGAGATTGATATGGATTTATTTTCTAAATATATACACAATACTTTGAATACAGAATTAGCTAAAGAACTTTATCCTGTCTGTAAAGAAATATTAAATGATACAAAAGAAGACAAAAGGTATTTGTTTGGTAAAACAACTTTTTGGCAACAAGATATAATGAAAAAACATATGTATAAATTTAATAATTTTTTTAAATATATAAATGAAGAAGCTTTAAAATTTATAGATTTCTTAGAAATTGATGTTAAAAATCCTACAATTCACATAAATGACTTTTGGGTTTCTGAAATGTATAAAGGTGGCAGTCATTCACTACACATACATAGTCCTAAAAATCACATTAGTGGAAACTTTTACATTTACGCAGAACCAAATAGTAGTCATATAAGTTTTACTAGGGGCATATATGAAGAGGTTTGGCATAATTTTGATAGGAAAAAATATACAAAATACAATTCACAAGAATGGTCTTTTCCTCCAGAACAAGGTAGATTATTAATGTGGGAGTCCGACTTAATGCACAGGGTAGAAACAAATCAAAGTAATAGTAGGATTGCATTAACATTTAATTTAGAGGTTATAAAATAATGTCTTCATATTTTATAAGAGAATATTGTTTAGATGTTGTAAACTGGAATGAAGCTTTTTTAAATTTTGATAAATCTGTACATAATAATAATGAAATAAAATTTAATTATCCAGGATTTTTTGTATCACACGAAGGACAAGAAATAGAAAAGATAAAGAGTGTACTTAAAGATTTGAATTGCAACATAGCTCATTTGTATTTTAATATAACAACTAAGGCTGAAACATTTGGTAGACATAATGATACTATGGATGTGTATTTTTGGCAATGTCAAGGAGTAACAAAATGGATATTAGATAATGATGAAGTAATATTAAATCCTGGTGATTTAATTTATATACCAAAAGGAGTGTATCATACAGTTGTACCTTTAAGTCCTAGATTAGGAGTATCAATGAGTAATGAGTAAAAAATTTCCTATTTTAATTATAGATGATTTCTATGAAAATCCAGATAAAATTATTAATTTTGCAAATACACTAGAATTTAAAAAATCTAAATTTGGTAATTTTCCAGGCGGAAGAACCGAAGCATTGCACAATTTAGATAAAAAATTATTTAATTATTTTTGTGCTAAATTATTTGGAGTTTTTTATGACTTTAGTTATCAAAAAGATTTAAAGTGGAATGTTGTTTCTAATTTTTATAAAATAGAAAAACCTAATGAACAAGATAATCATACCACTGGTTGGATACACAAAGACAATCAATTTATGATGGCCGGGTTAGTATATTTAAATAAAGATTGTAAAAATAGTGTGGGAACAAAATTTTATAAAAAAATAAAAGAAACTGATGAAAATTTAAGTAAATATAAAAATGATTATTTTTTAGGAAAAATACAATTAAAAGAATATTTAAAAGTTAAAGAAGAATATAATTCTTGTTTTGAAGAAACAGATTGTATAGAACCTGTTTTTAATAGAATGATATGTTATGATACATCATATTTTCATACAAATGCAGACATAAATAATTTACAAACAGACAGATTGACCCAAGTTTTTTTTGTAGATAAATTAGAAGGTGATAATAATTTTAAATTTCCTTTAGAAAGAATTAGATATAATTAATTTGAGGTAAATTATGTTAGACATAAAAGAATTAACAATGGAACACCACAAGAATGCTGAGAGGCAGGATTTTGTGAAGATACTCATGTCTGGTGAAATAGACCATAAACTATATGCAACATACTTGTACAATCAATTACAATGTTATGCTGTATT
>Ga0115572_10002657_pt1 | contig 14174 bp, 17 predicted proteins | sample COGITO_mtgs_1206_FD_88681 | JGI IMG/M metagenome (GOLD analysis project Ga0115572, IMG submission 88681) | Pelagic marine microbial communities from North Sea - COGITO_mtgs_120607 | ecosystem: Environmental > Aquatic > Marine > Epipelagic | place: Germany:Helgoland, sampling site Kabeltonne... | reverse complement strand
GCACCACCACCAGCACCACCACCAGCACCACCACCAGCACCACCACCAGCACCACCACCAGCACCACCACCAGCACCACCACCAGCACCACCACCAGCACCACCACCAGCTCCTCCGCCGGCGCAGCCTTCCCCGGCTGCAGCCGACAACGATTCCGAGACGGAGGGCGAGGAGGAGGGCGAGGAGGAGGGCGAGGAGGAGGGCGAGTCAGCGGCGGTTCCCGCACCACCACCAGCACCACCACCAGCTCCACCGCCGGCGCAGCCTTCCCCGGCTGCAGCCGACAACTATTCCGAGACGGAGGGCGAGGAGGAGGGCGGGCAGGATGACATTATGAAGCCAACACCCACGTATGAACGCCCAACACCCCGGGCACGCACAGGGCCTACCGCACACACGGCCGCGGTGGCGAAGAGAACCCTAGGTCACTTCAACGAGGACGGGGAACAATTGACTTGGACAAGCGATGAAGACGAGCCGGCAGATGTACCGATCCATCCGATGCCAAGTTCCCCGCCGCCCATTCCTGAGTTGCTCGACGTCAGCAACCCCGAACGTGGAACGTTTGTAACTCGCTCAGGAACGGGAGTGAATGCGGGTCTCGATCGCATTGCACTGTTGTTTCGCAACCCGCACACGCTCAAAGACGACGGCTACCTGCTGGAGGAAAAGTCAATAAGCGAAATCAAAGATGCGGCTGACTTATTGAAGCAAATTTTGCGGGAATTGCGCAACCTTGCGGTGGTCACGCCACTCATAGCCTTGCTCGTGGTAAGCAGTAACACGTCTCTGAGACTGAGGGTCCACTCAATTGTCGAACGAGTGAGGGCTGTTGCGATGAAGCACAGGAAGCATGAGTACTCGATAGGAAAATACTTCTATCTGATGAATGGTGTGATTCAGGAACTCGAGGCACTAGGCAGGCTCATACACATTTTTAAAGGAGCGAGCCCCGACATGAGTGTGCGACTAAAGAAGATGAAGGGCTACCTTATACACCTGCAGAGCGATATCGAAAAATACGTAAGGAGTAGCTTCGCGCAGGAGGAATACCCGAAGTGGTACCTGAGCGACCGTTCTCAGAATGACAGGCTCGATGAGTGGATTGCAGAGAAACCCATGAGAATACTCGTAGCATATCAGAAAGCGCTTAACGATTACATGTCGGTCAAGTGCCTGCGCGAAGAAATCGACATGCTCGAGCGCATGATGGCCCCGAAGCCACCGAAATGTAAGTCTTTAAAGAGAGCGCAGTCGGACACTCCCTCTTCAAGCAAAGACAATGGACAGCCAGAGTCTAGCTACAGAGACGACGAGTGTGCTGCCGACGTACCGATACCTTCGGGTGCTGCCGACGTACCGATACCTTCGGGTGCTGCCGACGTACCGATACCTTCGGACGACGGGGCCGGTCCGTCATCTGACCAGAATATGGAAAAAGAAGAGCATGTAGACAAAGATGCAATCGTCAAAGAGGCAACCGACGTGCAAGCAGCGTTGTTGGACGTCGTTTATGGCAAAGAGGAAATCAGAACGGCGCTGCTGGCGGTCATTAGAATCGCAACATCGGGATCTAGCGTGTTTGACGATACGGAATGGAAGAAGCTAGTGGATGGACTATTGACTGCTGCGCGACAGGGGACATACTACCACGGCGCTATTGGTTACCGCCATGTAATTGCCATCAAGACCCTTCGCAAGTTCCTCCGGAAAGCCGGAAAACAGCTAGCAACGTTGAACCTTCAGACAGCCGAGTGGTGGGCGAACAACAATTACGACGTTCCCAAACCCGTACTGGTCGATCTGATTAATGAGACAGACAGTCTACAGGATAATGAGCTTCAGGACCTAAAGGAGACTGACGCATACGACGGTATCAATCGCGCGCTTGAAAGCGTGCGCATCATCGCATCATCGACAACACATAGGAAGGACAAGTGGGACACGCTAGCGTCGGCGTTGGCGTCGTTGTATCGTATCTACAACGACCAGCAGCGCCCGCTTGCGGTGCCTGCGGTGGAACGACTCATTTGCTTTCTCGAACGCGCGGCCAACATATTACGCATGAAATGGAAGGAGTCGAGACAGTATTTCGACCTGAACATCGCCCACTTTGTTAACCCGCAAAGCTCGAATGGAAACAACCCAATGGAGCTCGGTGCAGCTGGCGGTGAGGGATGGTGATTAGCTGGACTCTATTCACACAACCAGACCTTTCCTATCGTGTGTGACCGCGGCCACGGCCTTGGGACCGTTTACTGGGACCCATACGGCATGGCAAACGATGGCATGAGGTGTACTTCCGGCGCCACGGAAGAGTTGTACTCGCGGCGCCACGGAAGAGTTGTACTCGCGGCGCCACGGTATGTGGGAAGTAGCCGTTACAATTATGGCGGGAGACGCCATCAAGTAAAACAAAAAAGTAAACGCCACACGCAAGTCAAAAACAAGCTCATGCATACCGTTTCTGCCGCGTCCCTCTCCTGAGGCTGGGGCCCGTGGCGCCGGGTCTGACCTCGACACCCGCACCGACCGTTACGCCATGCCCCCCCCCCCTGGCAGTTATACTGCATCATGACGACCACAGAGGACGCACGCATCCTGGCACACATCTTTGAGTGTACTGCACGCGGCATGAACATCAACTACGAAAGACTCGACCCTCTCGACCCAACAGGAGCAGAGGCTCAGTACAAAGCCGTGTTCGAGAAGCTCGTGAAAGATATTGAGTATATCAAGTCCAAGACTCGTAGCATGAAGTGGGGTCAAGAAATTGTTTCCAAGCTTAGCTGCTTCTCTGTACGCCCCGAGCCGATCGACGGCTTGCAGAAGAACAGCATTCGAGGAGACTGCCACGGATGCATGGGGTGCAAAAGCGACGAGGAGTGCAACTTCCAAGCAATTTCACTGTTTGGGTACTGCGAGCCTACGGACGAGAGCAGGCCCCTCTTTACCTCATTCGAAGACCTCTGCGACGACTACACCGTCGCCTTTGATGCTTACAACCAGGTGTACATCGACGGCAATGACGATAGAAAACCACGCAAGTTTGTGGATGGCTTTCACCCCCAGGACGGGGGCATGCTTGTCTTTGGCGAAACGTGCCACAACCGTGCTCTACTCTACAACATAGCACACAACTTCATCTTCAACTGGACATTCATAGCCGATACATATATACAAGGCATGAAACAGGACGGCAAGAAGGTAAAGGACTTCAAGCTGTACCATTCGTTGGATGAAGACGCGGAGGCTATCCGGAAGTCGATCGGGTCCCTCTTTGAGCTGGCGGCACACGAGACACGCCCCATCTCTCAGTGTCAGCTCTCCATCGATGGCGCGTGGTGGACGTGCGTTTACAACATGCGCAAAAGATCACCTCTCCTGAACTCTTCCAATCAGCGCTATGCAAAAATGGGCATTCGCGGGCTTGCCCCGTGGTCCGCGCCGTCGAGTGCCAATCCCAATTCCAATCCCAAGCCCACACCCGATAAGCCGCCTCCCACCTTGTATGAGGCCCTCAAGGAACACGTGGAGCAGGCGTCTAGCACGCACGAGCAGTACGGTTCCGTGGACCCTGACGCTGCAAGCTCCTCCAAGGACAGCGTCCCGGCCCGCGTCGCCTCCGCTGGTCCATCCTTGTTAAGCCGCAAGCGCAAGGAGGTCGAGCCGCCACCGGCCGCCGGTCCATCCTTGTTGAGCCGCAAGCGCAAGGAAATCGATTCGCCGCCGGCCGAGGCGGCGGCCTCGGCCGCTGCCCCGCGCGAGGAAAAACGCGACAAGCTCCGCCGTCGACTTGTCCACATCAAGGACAAGATGGTCGCGGCCGGACGCCACGCAGACGCGGTCACGATCTTGGAGGCCATCCTTGAGCTGCATTGCTGAGCGTCTCAGAACGGTAAGCAATCCGACAGCAGACGGAGCGAAGGTTGTGCGTGGTTATGCGCGGCGTATTGTGGTTTGGTATTGTGGTGCTTTCATACGCGGGGGTGACTCGTTTGGGGCGTCGGATGAAGGGTTCCATTGTTGGCACATCGGACATCGGAGGTGTGGCTTTAGGCGACACACTGCTTACGGTGGCGCTCGCCGCGGTTTTTACGCTATTGAGCAGGTGAGGGACCGCTAAGCGACGCATGCACATAAGCCCAGCAACATTGAAACTATGTCGCTCCGTCCCGCAATGGAGCAGCAGGGGATGAGCACGAAGCAGCGTCTTTGCTTGTTCCACGGTTCCGAAGTCACAGCGGAGGGCGCGTTGGCTATGGAGGACACTGAAATCACAAAGAAAATGCTTTTGGAAAAGGGAATCAAGGCCAACAACATTGCAGCCGCAGGAATCGGTCCATCTCGCTTGCACAAGATGGGTATAGGGAGTGCATCGCAGCTTCGATCCATGGGATTCGACGCCCTCTACCTTGCGGACCCTAAGTTTGCAACCGAGGCCAATGCGTGCTTTGGGTCAAACGATGTAAAAAATGCGTTTCTGAAGGGGGCGTCGGACGCTGTTTCAATAGCCGGCACCGATGCGATGGAACTTCTGGACGTGACCGTTTCAGACCTCATGTCGGTGTGTGCGGGCGCGCCGACCGAGGCTCAAGCGGTTTTACAGCAACTGCCGCTCGGCACATCGCTTGCGGGCGTGTCGGCGGCAACTGTACTAGACACAGGATTGCGCAAATCCGCTCTCATGGAGCTCGGCTACAGTCTGACTAGCATTGCGCAGCAGACGAAGGCCAACGCGACCGAGTTAGCAAAACTCGGATACTCTTTGTGACAAGCACTGTTACCCTTACAGGACCAGAACTCGAACGGGTTCTGGCCATACAAAAGCTAAGGTACGAGGTAGTACCCCCGGGTCAGCCACAGCATTTTGAAGCGCCCCCCCCCCCTGATTCTCTATCGAGTATTAATGTTCAGTAAGGGTATGATATCCGTTGTTGAGGTTGTGAAACCCATTTTCGATGTGCTACCACGAACTTTAACGGGAATCTTGCGTTTTGTTCGAACACGAAGCCAGTATGCAAGCGCAAACATTCCGGCGAATAGTACCAAAGAGCTTATCAAGTATATCCAAACATGATATGGCTCTGGGGATGGTGACGTCGGAGGCGAGGATGGTGACGGAGGCGAGGATGGTGACGGAGGCGGTGGTGGATATGGCTCTGGGGATGGTGGTGACAGTGGTGGCGAAAACGGTGGCGGATATGGCTCTGGGGGGGGGGGTGGCAGTGCCGGGGGTTGTGGCAGTGCCGGGGGTTGTGGCGGTGGCGGCGAGGGTGGCGGCGAGGGTGGTAGTGGAGGCGGTAGAAAAGGGAGTGGAGGCGGTAGAAAAGGTGGTGGTGGTGGTGGTGGAAATGGCTCTGGGGATGGCTCTGGGGGTGGTGGTGACAGCCCGGTGGTTGCCATATCTGTGTATGTGTGAAAATCGGTTGTTCACTAAGTTGTGTTCTCCCGTTTTACAATACTCTAACACACATATTGACTTATCACCAACCCCCTAAATGTACAGCCGCTTCAAGGCGCTTAACCCTTACAGGACCGGTGTATCATGTGTGATAGAGTATTGTAAGTCAATAAGTCTATACATGTGATACTTAAGGGTTAAGTTACCGCTTCGGGTGGAGCCTCGAGAGCTAGAGACGGAGGCGTAACTTCCACCCCTTCTTTTGTCTCCGTGTCTATAGAAACAGTGTGTGCTAGCTGTGACACTGCAAGCACTAGGTCTTGTAGCACGGCGTCTTCGTTCCACTGCACGCTGTTGTGCCTTTTCTGTACCCAACCCGGAAAAAAATGCTCTACCGCATTTTCATCGATGGAAGACCCAGGAGAATCGGCCTTGCGAAGCGCTGCCATGCGAAGCAACAGTGCCGATTTTGGTTTGGTAGACCGTGCGTGCCGCGGCGTGGGCACGTTGGCAAGCGCGTAGTTGTCGGACGAGCCCGTGGTGTCTTCATCCTGCGGTTTGGGTTCGAACGTTTCCGCCGAAGCTCGCGGCGAAAGGCGCCTCCTGCTCATGTACTCGTCTCGGGCCTCGTAGTGACGCTTTGCGTGCCACTCTGCCTCGTGGTTGGCGTGTGAAATCGCGTTTTCTACTGCGACCGACATGCCGGATACCAACCTCGTGCTGTGTTGCAGCACTGGCCCCGAAGCCACCGAAATGGTCGAATAGCTCCCTACCAAGCAAAGAACCGTCGCGACGCTCAGCACGCAGACCCTGGACGGAGAATTCCTGTGCGGAAGATGCGGCGGCTTGTTCTCGATTGAAAAGTCGGTGACGCCGGGAGGAACGCTGAATTGAGGCAGTAATGAAATATTCGACTGCTTAGAATGTGCCTGCCTGCATGACATCCAAGACGCGTCTATTTGAGACATCACATCCTCATCAATTATTGTGTTCCAGTCGGAGATATCTCCGACGGAGGATGGTGAATTATGAGAGAGCATGTGATGAAGGAAGTGCCCTTCCGCATGTTTTCGGGGAACTATGAAATCGAACGACGCATCCCCGTGCAGTCTCGGTCGGAAAGCCATGTTGGAAGTCCACAGTTTCATATCGACCTAAGTCCGCATATCGCCGGTTCAGTTAGCAGCTTTCGCGGTCTTCAGTTTTCCAACCCACCAAACAAAGGCAACGCCGTCAAGTCACCAATTACCCAAAAGCAATACGAGAACCATAATATGCGACTGATAAGAGCGATATGGATTACGCAAGCGTGTCTAGCTTTTGTGATCAGCTTCATGGTGTTTGGCTTGCTGTATTGGTCGTACCGCCTCAACTACAACGTGAACTGGTACTACGACTCGGCGGCCCCGTACCTCACGGAGATGAGGATGCGCGGCATGTCCATGGTGAGACACGCCGACAACTCGTCGGCTGCCCTAGAGCAAGTCATGAGTGGCGCCGAGACACTAACGCTCACGTCGATTCCAGCGCTCATGGATTCGGTGAACCGCACGACCGCTATGGTGGCGCGCTTGGAGGCCATAGCACGAAATCCTACCATAAAGTTGAGTATGGCATGACGCATGCCTCGTCAGATCACCGGCGTTGGCGCTTTAATTACGATATGTGTGTTTGTAGACAATGATGTTGTATTGTTTACAAAATAGATCACAAGTTTTGAACACGGAGTATGCTCCATCTAAAAAGCGCGTTGGCTAGCTGTTTCTGAGTCATAACGGCCATTGCCGGATCGTTCGCGCTCTCGGCTGCCGACGCCTTCAGGGTCAAAGCTCTTATTGCGCGCATGTACTCGTCATGGGTCATGGACACAACGTCCTCGTCGCGGTGCCTCAACAACGTTTCCACGTGCGCCCACACCTCTTCGCCCATTGCGGTGGTCTCAGGGACGATTCCCCGCGCCCCTAGGTATCGGCATAGCTCGGCGTACAGCGACGCAGGACCGTACCATGCACTGGCATGCGACAGCAAGCCGGTGATGCCCTTCTTCAGAACACGCGCGGTCAGCGTTGCACAGTGCGCTGGCTCACGAGAGCCGTCGGGTACGATCGCCGCAAGCGTTCGCACACCCCAAGCAGCCGTCACGTACCGAAAGAGTGAATATTCCACTTTGACAGATTTGTTGCATGCCTCTCTCACCAAACTAGCGGCGTGTTTGCCAAAGACCGGTACCGCTCGCCACTTGTTTGCGGTCGTGCCCAAGTAGTACGCTCGGTTGACTTCGGTGTTGCGTTGCCAGTCGCTCTTGCAGCCCATGTAAGTCGCAAAATTGACGGGCTCGTAGGATCTCTCAGAACACGGGACAATAATCTCAACGTGCACCATGACCGGACTCGGTTGGAGGTGTTTGACAACGTAGGTAATCAGGCTATCTACAAATGACGGCGGTCCGTCGACCGGGCTTGGCTCGTGAGGCTCAAGAAACATTGCAAACACTACATCACCAGACCCATCGTCTACAACGTGTTCCTCCTGCGCTTTCAGAAGCTTCTTGATAGCCTCATACGCTTTGATGCCCATACCGATCGTGCTAACTACTGCACACGAGTCCAAAGTTATCAATACGCACACAAACTTGCCGACCGGACTGCGGTGGCAGTTCAATCCCCTCAGGCCTCCTCATCATCCGGGGGCGAGTAGTCCTCGTCGTCTCCGTCCACTTCAGAGGTCTTGCGACCCTTCTTTGAGCCATTGGGGACCTTTCTCACCGGCTGGGCCACGTACATGGTGCGCGGGAGCATGGCGCTGTTGGAGAAGACGCTCTCGTAGACGGCGTCCCAACCCAGCTTCATGTGCTTGCCGTTGATCCTCTTTGTGTTGCCAGCCCCCTCTCGCACCGCGTGTGCCTTCTGCGTCGCCTCCTGGGCCACGGCGCACAGGAACTGCTCCAGCACCATCTTGGCACCCTTGGACACCTGTGGCATCCACGGTGCGCGAGAGCTCTCATGCTCCGTGTCCTCGTGCAGAACATGGCACTCGCGCTCCATGGCCTTGGCGGCGTTGGCAGCGGCGCCGGACGCGGCGATCATGTAAGCGTGCGATCCAATGAGGCGAGTCGTGCGATAGAACTTTTTGGTCTGCGAAGACACGAACAACGCACGGATCAACGTAAGATACGAAAGCAAACTCCATGCTGTGTACATAGTTTCGGGTTCGAGTGTTTAGTGGCTCACCTTGCCGTTATCGAGGCTCTTCTTGGTGATCTTGCAGAAGATGGGTGCGCGCGCGGCCACGTTCCACATCTTGTCGTACTGCCTGCGGGAGTTCTTAGCGTTGGTGAGGATGCTCGCCGGGGACTGCTTGATCGCGTCGATCTTTGTCATTGTACCTTGCGTACCTATGCTTTTCTGTTGCTTTCTATCGAGTACTAAGTATCGACTGTGGTTTAGCGATGTGTGTACTGAAACGCGACAGGAGTCTTTGACAGTACGGCTTTATCACTATTGTTGACACTTTTTGAAGACACTGCATTCGATACGATATTTGGCTAAACCTCTTGTGGCTAGTTGAGTTCGGCGCCGGACAGGAAGATCGAATGTTCATAGAACTCTCACTTGTTATCTTCCTTGTTGCTCTTGTCCATCGTGCGAACTAGATAGTTGTAGTGTTCAGTATTTGTGTGCTTGGCGTTTTCAGGTTCGACACCCGTCTTGTTGTCCCGATACTTGCGCCTGATGCGCTTCTGTTCAATCAGAGGGAGGAACCACGGAAGCTGCTCAAGTAAGAGCATCTCTTCCTCTGTTAGGCGAACACGGCGTTCGCCTCCCAGCCACATGTTAGACACGTCGTCGACCCATTGTATGGGTTTGAAAATCCACAAAGAGCTTTTGCCTACGCGGACTCGATGCTCGTCTCTCCAGGTCGGGGCCTTGGACGGATAGAAGATGCGCATCATCATAACCTTGGATTCCTTGGTCACCAGCCTGGGCTTCGACTGCTTGCATGATTTGCCAGGACACGCCGATGCGATCCACGTTGAGCCCCACGGGAGCGTGGAAAGCAGCTTCTTGTCTTCGACAGACGGTCCGTCATTATTGGTCTTGGGTGTCGGATCGTGCGGACACAGACTCACCAAGAGCTCCACTCGGTCGCCGACGCCCAGTGCGTCCAGCGCGCCGGCGCCTACAGTTGCGCCACCCGGCACCAGGCCCCCTGACTCCATGAGCAGGTCACTCGTGTTTGACAGTTGATCGGCCGGGAGGTATCTCCTAACCCTGACACTAGCTACCTGCACTTTTTATATTCAAACTGATTTTTGGGCAATGGCTAGCGCGTTCAATACAAGCTGTACGTGGCGCCGTAGGGTTGTGGCGCAGCGACGCTACAAGCGAGGGCTTACGCTTGTGGTACAGGAGGACACACTGAACGTAGTAACACATTTGCACTTTGTATTGCGGTGCGCACGCGGCCACGGATCTGCCAAGGTGCGGGGGCTGCGACGACTTCAGGAAATATCCCCCCCCCCTAGATCTTGACCTGTGCGACATGCGCGAATTAGGTGACGTGACCGATGAAGTGAGCAAGTGAGCAGGTGTTGAGGTGCAGGGGTGTTGAGGTGCAGGGGTGTTGAGGTGTTGAGGTGTTGAGGTGTTGGGGTGAGATGTTAAATCTGTATGGACGGTCCCGCTTGGACCACGTACAACGGCTGGGGTGGCTGGGGTGGCTGGGGATGGGGCGGTTACGGAGGTTGGGGCTCCTGGGGGGGCGGGTGGCAGAGGTGGGGGGCCGGGGCGTACGGGCCTCGCACGGTCGTCTTCCAGCCAGTACCGCTTCCCATGATGCCGGCTGCCGCTCCGCAGGGAAGCGAAGATATCGTAGGTAAAGATGATGGAAAATGAAATGAACCATAGATAAATTACAAACCCGGTTGCCCACTCCCCATCAGTGTCAGTCGGAGGCGGCGGCAACTGAGGCGGAGACGACATCCTCGGGGTCTGTCAGCCCACACGGACACCAATCTTATCAACTCCAGAGTCACTATGTGCACTCTTTTCACACAGCTAAGGTCACGGCCCATGCACTCATGCCGCCGTCAAAGCGGCGTGGGCGGCATCCTGTGCCTCCGTCTTCTTCTCGCGCTTCATCACCTTCTCCTTCTCCTTGGAGTCCACAAAGTCGGTGTATGACTTTTTGTTTGACGCGCTCTCCTTCTTCTCGTTTACACGCTTCTTAAGCTCGTCCTCGGTCAGGGGATTGAGAACACCAACCTCCTGTGCATAGCGCACTAGCCCCAGCGGCGGGGAGACAGCGGTGAACTCCATGTTCGGTACGTACTGCCGCAGCACGGACGCCATGGTCGACGCAGACACCGTCTTCTTGCCCGCCTCGACGGAGCGCAGCACGGCCTGGTCCATTGCCGACCGCAGGATCGCATCGCAGCGGGCCTGTGTCTCGCGCGCGGCGCTGCCCGGGACGCTGTTCTTGAAGAGGTAAAGGCGGCGCATGAACTCGTCGCCCGCGAACCCCGTAGAGCCAGGAGTGGCAGGTACAAAGCGCATGAGACGCTTGGCGTCGGCCTCGGAGAGCAGGGATCCGAGACAGTCGGTGGTGGTTGAGTGGACGCCCTCGGGGCCCGTGTCGACGTAGCCAGCCGTCTTGGAGAGCGAGCGGTAGCCAACGATTTTGGCCTTCTTGCGCCTCTTGGTGAGCGCCTTTAGGAGCTTGGCCTTCCACTCCGGAGACATCTCATGCTCCTCTTCGCCGGCCTCTTCGCCGGCCTCTTCGCCGGCCTCATCGCCGGCCTCCTCTTCCGGGTCCTCCTCGGGCTCTGGGTTGGCAGACACAGCCTCAATCTTGGCCTTCTTCTTGGGCGGCGCGGCCGCGACCGCGGCCTTCTTCTTACAGGGCTTTGGGACCGGCGCCGCGTCATCAACGTCAGGGTCCTCGTCCTGCTGGGTCAGCTTGTTGCTCTTTTCCTTTGAAGACATCTCTAGCTCTGCTCTTTGTGTTTGGTGCCGGTGTCTACGGAGCGCACGTGCACACTCTCTAGCGGGGTGAAGTACATTTGTTGCTTGATGGAGATAAGGCAAGATCAAGAGTTTTCAGACAAAGGGCAGAGGTGGTTTTTGGCGCCGACATGGAAAAGGACACATGCTTCAGCTTCAAAGGTATCAATGTGAAGGGATCCGGCGCCAGACCAGAGGACGTGGGTCTGTCGCGCGACGAGGATCGCGAGAACGAGTTGCGAAAGCCTCTTGAGGGCCTTAACGACAAACGTCTTCTGAAGGCATTCAAAGAAGACGGCAAGTACGCCGAATTGTCAAAGGGACGAGAGGAGACGTCCGTCGCCAATACGAGAGCCAGTGCGTACCTCTTGTGCTGTTGCTTCTACAACTGTTGCTGCTGCTGCATCCCGTCGCGTTGGATCGGGCCGTTGTGTGGCGAAAGGTTCTGTTGCAAAGGGACAATTTGCTGCGAGGTCGAGTTCAGGCGCGATCGGTGGCTAGGATTGATGCACAGTCTCTGCTTCTGCTGGCATCTCGGATGGGCCATCGCGTCCTTAAGTGCGGGGGCGGGCAAGGACATGGAGGTGGACATCTTCCGCGTGAAGCCGGCATGGAACAACACCGGTCGCAACGGATACGGCTTCGAGGTGCAGAAGGATCTGGAGATAAGGATCGATACAGTGACAGGATGGTTCTTCTTGCTCTCCGCTTTGTCCCACTCGGTGTGGATGTTTGCCAGCCTCTTTCTTCCGGGGGTCTGGGGCTGGCTCATCAGCTACATCGACGACTGCTTCTGTTGGTGGTAAGCTGCTTTTAGACTCGAACCCATCACACACATCGACCGTCTCTGCTTCCGCTCGCTCGTAGGTGCGTGCTCCTTAACATCTCACCCCAACACCTCAACCCCTCAACCCCTCAACACCTCAACACCTCAACACCTACCGTTTTGTGATTGTCCGTATGCGCAGGCGCTTTCTGGAATACTCCCTCTCCGCCAGCCTCATGCTCATGGCAATTGGCATGATCACCGGGCTTCGCGACTACAACTCCATGCTGGGCGTCTTCATGCTCAGTTTCACTACCATGTTAATGGGAATGATCACCGAGATGCTCTCGCGCCCGGAGAGCCCCGACAAGTGGGTGGGCGACCCGGACCCGGTCGAGTGGGCCGACTTCACGTGGCGCTCCTTTGCGGCCAAGTTCCGGAGCTACTCGTGGCGCATGTTTCCGCACTTCGTAGGCTGGCTCCCCTACACTGCCGCGTGGATCATCGTTCTCGGCAACTTTTCCAGGCAGATTGACGACCTTCCAAGCGACCAACAGGACCGCATCCCGTGGTTCGTGCCGTGGGCAATCTATGGAACGGCGGTCGTTTTTACGTCGTTTTCCTTCGTTCAAATTCGATACCAGTGGACGGCACCCAAGCACTACTGGAGGAGCGAAATCATTTACTGTGCATTAAGTTTGTCCGCAAAAACGTATCTTGGGTCACTTTTATATTGGAACATTATCCTGGCCGGCAGCTTCGACGAGGCCATCGCGCTGGAGGACCCCGGCGGAGTGGCGTCCAACTCGACACTAGCGTAGCCGGCGTGGTATGAGGCGGAGCACTCGAGCGGCTGAAGACGAACAGCTTTGATATGGCTCAATGAGCTCCTCGAGCGTGGCCGTTTGGGAACTGCTTGTCGTACGCAGTGATCACCGCCGCAAAGTAGTCAACCACGAACGTGGCGGTGCGGCCGTTGCTTGTGGAGGCGGTCTTCATCTTGCGGTTGGCCGACTCGGCCAGGGGGCCCTTGTCTTTCGTGGCAAGCTCAATCAGATCGAAAATGCGAGTGTCGGAGACGCGCCAGTCTTTGTCTATCTTGAGAGCATCGGTGGGTTTCCAGAGCTCTCCGGCTTGCTTTGTGGCAACGCAGCCACGGAGCTCATTGGCTGCGCCATCCATCTGTTCTCCAAGTTGGAAGTCGACGGCGTCCGGATGCTTCTTGTCCTTGGCATGCGAACTCTTGTTCCTTTTGAATGTTCCTCCAAACCGAGTGTCAAGTTTGGCATCCACGAAGGCGTCCACGAACGTAGTGTCGGCAGGCGTTCCGGCGAGGGCGTTCATCATGGAGACAACATTTTCTCTGCCGGAGTTGCTCTTCACTATGGTTGCGTAGAGGTGCCCAAACCTGGGACGGAACTTCTTGCGGATAGCCCCGATAAAGGCAGCGCCGCAGGGGAAATGTAACGTTTTGGGAGCGGGCTTCCAGTGCGAGTCTGGCATGATGAAGTTAGTTTTTTGTGCTTGGTTTCGGGGCCAAGCGATTCGTTTAGTTCATATGGTCACGAGCACCTCTGAACAAGCGCGGCGCCGCGTCACTTCAGTCTCGTGGCGCGGTGCTGAGAGCGTCTCGGCGCCACGGTGTACTGGTGCCGGGGGATTGCCGGTACCCGGCACTCCACCGGACAAAAACTCGTGTACATTTACCCCCCTTTGTACATTTAGGGGGTCGGAGTGCCGGTGGAGTGCCGGTTTGGGCGCACAAACCGGCACTCCATTCTGACCGAGTTCCGGTAACGTGCCGGGTACCGGCACTCCACCGGAAGTGTAACCGTCATACCCAAATTAGGAAACCGACGTCGACGGTTACACTTCCGGTGGAGTGCCGGATACCGGCACTCCACCGGACGTACATTTACCCCCCTTTGTACATTTAGGGGGTCGGAGTGCCGGTGAAGTGCCGGTTTGGCGCCGCAAACCGGCACTTCATTCTGACCGAGTT
>Ga0115572_10002652_pt1 | contig 14196 bp, 13 predicted proteins | sample COGITO_mtgs_1206_FD_88681 | JGI IMG/M metagenome (GOLD analysis project Ga0115572, IMG submission 88681) | Pelagic marine microbial communities from North Sea - COGITO_mtgs_120607 | ecosystem: Environmental > Aquatic > Marine > Epipelagic | place: Germany:Helgoland, sampling site Kabeltonne... | reverse complement strand
TTTAGTATGCTTTTTTCACGTAGAGATAAAGCTTTATCGTCAAGTAGGTAATCAAAAGGCTGTTTTCCCATAACTAATCTATTATATTTTACTCCCCACTTTTCTAACTGCTCTAACGTATGTTGATATAAATTAGCGTATACCTTTGCAACGTCCATATTATAGGTAAACATACCTCTAGCAGTATATATAAATATTTCGTGTCCACTATCGTACAGTTTATTAACTAATTTAATATTATCAGCAATAGGCTCACAGTGACTATATTTATTTTTACCTAGGTGTTCTACTCCTTCTGGTCTATAGCATAATGTATCATCTAAATCTACTGCTATAAGTTTAAGTTGTTGCTTCATAAAGTTCTTCTAATTTTTCTTTTAATTTACTTTTTATTTTTATAGTATAGTCTGGAAGTTTCATTTCATGTCTGGTATAATGACCACATACTTTTATTACTTGCTCTTTATTATCGATATCAAAATTATCAGTTTGCCATCTTTTCCACTTATTAGACTTAACACTTAAGTTATACCATTTTTCTATATCTTTAGAGTTAAGCTCTTCTAATATAGCTTTTGTTTCTATTTGTGCTATTTCAGGACCTATATTTAAACTATCTAACCCATTTCTAAACCTGAACTTTATATCATCAAAACTTAAATAATCACCGTTATGTTCTTTTGAAAGTAGATTATACTCTTTACATAGAGAGGTCATATGTGCGAGTCTGCTTGTGCTAAATTTACCGGTGTTAACTTGGTCTACCAAGTCGATACTTACTCCAGATTGTATAACACAGTATTTAATTCGGTTAAATTCTTCCTTAGTAAGAGACTTCACAAGTTCTTCTAAAAAAAATCGCATTTGATCTACACTAAAGTACCTAATAGCTTGTTCTGTTAAAACTTCAAAGAATATTGAGCTGTTAATGGAAAAGGCCAGTTTTATAGCGTCGATGGTATACTGTAGTCCTTCTATAACAGTAGGGTGCTTTACCCAAGGGTCAATATGTATTCCGTCAAAGTTACTACTATCCACACTGATTGAATAAAACCCATCGTCTTGTACATCTCCTTGATTAGGTCCACTATGATCTCTAAGTATAGGAACTTGTGAATTGACATAATTATTAAAATTATGAGTCTTTAGTTGAGTATAGCCGCTATTATAGTCAACCTGTCTTCTGGTAGGTATAAATCCAAAAATAGGAGTGTCTTTAGAGAACTCAATTACTGAATCTATAATATTAAGGGATATAGGACTTATAAAGTACTTTCTATTCATAAAACTGTTTTATATAAGTCGAATTGGGCTTCTGCTTGGTACTTAGCTATCTCTTTTCCTGCTGCAGTGTGAGGGCGGCCGTCGATATCACAATCAAAGTTAGCTGGAGTTGCATTAAATACTTTATATTTAGCTGATAGTATGTTGTTTATATTTAATCTAGTAAATACTTCATACTGTAATTTCTCTTCCTGACAGTAGAACTGTATAGCTTTGCTAAAACCTCCATCGCCTATTATTGATACAGAATTAATATTATGTTTACTAAAATATTCTCGGATTCCTATCCAATCTGTATTGTGCCCTACTAGTTTACCATTAGTATTTAGTACTGTATTAACAGCATTTATCTTTTCAGCTTGTATACTTAATGAATCTAAATAAGGTATGCATTTAATTTTAAGTGGCATAGATAAAGCAAAGCCACTAAAGCTTAAGGTTCTAGAAGAAGAGGTTAAAGCCATAGGGTCTGTTCCTTTGAACGACTTATATATGGCGTTTATACCTTGCTCTTGGAATCTAGCATTAAAATAATTACAACCGTTATTACCTGGTGTGCTAGAGAAAGATCCGAAGACTTTAGTGTCTTTATTTATTTGCATACTGTGATAGTATAGTTATAGCTTTAAACCAAAGCATTTTACTAAAATTACCTGTATGCATTGGAGACATATTTAAATAAATTAACCCTGTAATAAGTTTTATTCTATCTAGGTCATATCCGTGTTGCTGTACCAGGTATTCAAATTCAGCTTGAACTGTTTCTAAGACGCTTAACTGTTTATATGTATACTCTACTGTAGAAGAACTTTCAGTTAATACTACATTATTCTCATTTTTCATAAGATTATACGGTATTTTAATTCCACCGTACATTTTAGCTAGGTCGTAATATACGTCACCTGAAGTAGTCGAAGTTCCGAAGTTTCTTCTCCAATCTATATATTTAAATTTACTGTTATTGCATACAATATTATCAAACTGTAAATCTCCATGAAAATTAGAATTGAAAGTAGTATCATTAAGAATATCTAAATCTATACCCTCTAGTATGCTGGTTAGGTTAGGATAGCTATTTCCGTTAATATTATACTCAGTGGTACTGTAATGTGTTCCGTTAGTATTAATAAATTTTTCATATCTATTTTGAGTTTTAACTTGATAAAAATTAACAGTATCTTCTACGTTTGGCTTTACTGTGTTTATATTTTCTAAATAACTTATAATAAAACGAGTATACGATCCAAAGTCTTCTTTACTGTATAGAGTTTCTCCAGGTTCCCAATCGTAATATAGAAACGAATTAGTGTTTCCTACATTCTTCGGTACTAGCCCTTTTAAGTTATCAGCTCTGTTCTTTAGACTTAGTACATCAGACGGGTTGGGTATATACTTTATCATCTTACCGTTATCATGGTAGGTTAATTCTTGTGTTGTTTTACGGAGAGAAAGTGGTTTATCTTTATAGTGTAGTCTAGCTTTTTCAAGATCATCAATATTTCCGGTATCAAACCATTCTAGTTCTTTTCCTTTAAGTTCTCCATATGCTGATGGATTAAAAAAAGCATTAACTATTTCCCCATCTTTAATATTATTTTCTAGTTGTTGCCAAAATATATTATAGTCTAATATACCAGCTAATCCTATAAATGCTAAATCAAATCCACTCTCTGCTTTATTAACAAATTTAGTTATTTTACCGTCAACTAATTCAGCTGTAGAATATTTTTCTGGGTATGAAGTATTGTGTAAGCCCAACCAGTTACTATCCAAATAAGGTATCTCACTTGTTAATAAACAGTCTACAGTCGTAATATAAAATGGGCGATGGAGATAATCCTTACACTGTAGAGCAGAATACCCGGGTCCTGAGTTATTGCTATCTATATCGTTAATTTCTACAAAACTAATATCATGATTTGGGAAAGCGATAGAGCAGTACTCTTTGATTAACTCTCCTTTATACCCTATAGCTATAACAAATTTATAGTTAGAAGGAAACTTTTTAATAATTTTAGATATTACTGCTTCATTGTTGACTGGGAGGAGTGCTTTATTAACACTGTCGGTTAAACTTTTGAGCCTAGTGCCTTTTCCTGCAGATAATATCAAGACCCCCGGTGTTTCGTGTTCACCTTCTATCTTACCGTCTACTCTATTTGTGTCATCTTCTATTCTTATTACATCGTCTACTTCAGGAGTAGATACTTCCTGTAGAACTATATCTGTAATAGCTATTACTCGATGTTTTTTAGGGGGAGTTACATTAAAGTATTCCCCTGCTTTCATTATTTTTTTCTCTACTATACCTTCATCGTTTTCCAACCATATTTCAGCTGTACCGGATATGATATAATTAGTTTCACGTTTAAATTCGTGATACTGGTAGGAAGTCTTATACCCTGCATTTATGTAGATACGTTTATAACAGTAACTATCGTTTAATTCGAGCCAAACTTCTTTACCCCAGGGTTTAAAAACTGTTTTCATATAACTAATATAGTAAATTTATCTATAGTAAGCAACCTTCTAAGTAGTATTGTTAGATAATTGGTTTATTTTTGCCTTTATTTATAGGAATGTTATAAGGGTCTTTATCAGGATTATCAGGAGACCAGTAAGGGAGTATAAATGGATCGTCCTTAAATTCTTTCTGCATATCTGGGTCCTTACTATGGTAGTGGTTATGGTTTTCCCAAATATCTAGTATGTGTTTAGAAAAGTCTTTATTCCCCTTGAAGCTCCAGTGCATATCATCTATCTTTCCATTAGTGGCTGCTTTTATACTTTCAAAGTCAAACCAAGTATTTGTATTATAGGTAAATGATTTTTTGCAATTTATAGATCTCATAATATTCCCAACTATTATGTTTACAAATTGTAAATGTTCTTGAATAAATGGTTCAACGCAGTTGATACTGTACTTTGTAACATCGTCAAAAAAACTAGGAGATATAAAATTTAATTCACGTCTTGTTACCTCATCTTCTTTGCTCCAGTGTGCATACGTACTTATTATATTTCCAGGTGGTTCAGGGTCGTGCAAATTGGATTTTGGAATACGGTTTTCCTTAAATCCTACTAATCTATGTGCATCGCTCATACCTACTACAATGTAATCTTCAGGTTTAATATTTTTTAACTGTTGAGATAAGTAGTATATTGTATGATAAGGGCCGAAAGATGGTTTAGCATGATTAAATACCTCTAGTTTTAATTTCTTGCCCAAATGTAGTGAATAATGGTAATCTCCTTCTGTTCTATATTTATCGTAGTATGGTTCTCCTGCTATTGAAACTTCGCTTCCATAATCAAAAGAATCCCCAAACACCCAAAGTTTTCCTAAAGCCATTTATAGTCGTTTTTATTAGTTGTAATTTGTAACCTTACCCAATCTTCCTCGCTGCCTGGTACTTTACAGTTAGTCTTAAGTATAATATCATTAGGTAAGTTAGAATGTGTTATATGAATCCAATTGCTGCTTCCATTAATATATGGAATATTTTTTTCTTTACATACTTTTGCAACATAAGACCTAGTAATTTTTACTTTTTGAATATATTCCTCTACCTCATTATAACTATCTAAAATTAAATCTGCCCATTTGGCTGTCAACCCATTAATCTCAAACATAGGCCTGAATTGCTGAAGGAGTCTGATATTATCAGCACTAGATGTAATAACTCCTAGCCTAATTCCAGCGCTGCCTAAGGCTTTTGAAAAAGTTCTACAAATAAATAAATTATTAAAGCTACTCAATAGGTCAGATGAGCTTCTGCATTCTGAGAATTCTATATATGCTTCATCGATCAATGTAGGGATATTTTTCTCTAATACTTTACTAATAAATTCAGGTATTATTTCTTGACCCATTGGAGAAGTAGGATTAGTAATAATTACTATAGTGTCTTTATCTATATAGGATAAAAATTCTTTATAGGGGATAGAAGCAGAGGTCTGTTTAACTTTTACTACTTCATATCCGTAAACTTCACCATATACAAAGTACATAGGAAAGCAAGGATCAAATATTACTAACTTAGAATGAGTTTTACAATGTGCTTGAATAAAGTACTCTATACATTTATCACTCCCGGTACCTAGAATTATATCTGAATAATTATAATGCTCTTTTAGTCGGGTGTATAAATTATTTAAATTAGGATAAAATTTAAGATCTGATTGGGTAATAGAGTCTTTAAATTTGTTAAATAATTTTTCGGACCAATCTTCATTTCTTTCAGACGCTTGTAATCTAAGTAAATCTACCGGTATATCTTTATTTAGTGCTCTCTTTACCATCTTTTAAGAAATCTTTATATATATTATTTTTAGTTAACTTATTAATTTTATCTTTAAAAAACTTTAAAGTATACTCTCTTCTAAATGAAGTGTACTTTTCAAATTTACTTTTACTTACTTCTCTATCTACAATTCTTGCTTGTATTATTATTGATTTCCTATCAGAAGATGTATTATTAGAGCCTGAACCGTGTACAAGAAGGTGGTCGAAGATTAAACAATCACCTGCTTTCAATTCTATATTTGTAAAAGGGTTTGTGGTATTTAATCTATCAAGTACTTCCTGCTTAATCTGCTTTTTATGGTTAAAGTTATAACCTATAATATCTTCATGATCTAGCAATCCATATTTATGGCTGCCTGGAGATATGATTAAGCAGCCATTTTCAACAGTATGATCATCTATAGCTATATATACCTGAAGGAATTTATTTGAATCTTGTAAAGTGTAGCCAGGGGCAAAGGTTTCTATGAGTGAGCTTTCTTGATGCCATTCTACTGGTGGTCCTATCCATTTAGACTTGCTGTTAATAAGGAGGTGGTTAATAGTATAGTTCTCTCCAATTATACTTGTTAAATGCTGTGTAAGAGCATCTCTCTTTAAGATAAAATTAAACCTACTATCTTCTACTAGATTGCCGTATCCCCAAGGAGCGTTACCGTTAGGTAACTTTACTTTAGGAAGGAGTTTGCCAATATCGGAACGAATTTCTATTAATTCTTCTTTCGACAATAGTTTATTAATTTTTAAAAAACCGTTTTTAAAGTAGTCCATAGTCTATACGTTTTACTAACTCTTTATACAAACTTTTGCTTGTAGCTAATGCATGGTCGAGTTTTAAAACTCCATAAGTTAACCTGTGGTCGTCTATAAATATACTCTCAAAATTTTTAATAGGGTCTAAGTAAGAACAGTAATCTCTTAATATACAGTATGTAAGTTCAAGGTTAATAGGGTATATATTTTTTTCAAGTAAATATTTAGTAACGAAATGGAAGGTAGTAGTGTTTTTATTTATATCATAATAATCCATAAATATTTTCATGTTTTGAGAATTACCAGCAAAAAAAACATCATCTACTTGTTTACAATCTTTATCTATATTTTGAGGTATGTTTACTATTCCTATACTTTTACTACTATTCATTAAATTATGCAGTTCATTATACAGCGACTCTTCAGATGACTGGGGTTTAAGAGCTATGTCTGGTCTGGTATTTATTACTAAGTCGTATTTAAAGTCGTTCTTTATCTCATATTCTCTACGTAATTTATCTACTTCAAAAGCACTAATAAACTGTGGGTGAAATTTCAGATCCCAAACTCCATGCGATGGATCTGGTTTTATAATAAAATCTGATTTAAGGGCAAGATTACTGTCTAGATCTTCAAATTTTCCTAATTTAGGTTTATATACTTCTCTAAACTTTTTCTTTTTAGTATACAGTAATTCCCAACTTCCCCTCTTATTTAGAGATGATACTATTTTAGTACCGAGATAAGCTGAAGTTTTAACAGGAGATATATAAGCTCCATTCTCTATATTCCAGCAATGGTAAAAGTAATCAATGTTATATTTGGCTTCAAAATAATGTTCAAAAGTTTTCTTATTTTCAATGCCGGTACGTAGCATACCTCTTAAACAGATAGCTACCCTGGGTCTGTTATCTACCATACTTATAATTTATTTACTCTGTTAATATGATTAATAACTGTTTCTGCTGCTTCTTTTTGACCTTCTTCTGATGTATGCAGCGATCCTATTTTATCTGGGTACTTGAGTGCTAGATCGCCCCAACTTATATGAACGTAATCTTCAAGAGGTACTATATCTTTTATTTCATCTTTTTCCATAGCCAGCAATACCGGTATGTCTAGTTTTTTTGCTTTTAAATAAGAAAGCAGTAAGCAACCTACATCTTGTTTTCTCTGTATCTGGATATCGCTTATTTTAAGGTAGTAATCTCTCAGTAGTAGTAACCTTTCATCATCCTCATTAAATTTTTTATAGTAGTTACTAGAAGTATCTTCTTTTTCTAGTAATCTATCAGTATATTCAATCACTCCGTGCCAGTTTTCTGTATTTAACGTCCCTTTATATTTTGGATTGTTAATATAGGGATGAGGTATAATTTGATGGTAAGTTCCAGGTCCGTATGGAGGGTACTCATGGTAGTTTACATCTAAATTGCTTATTTGTATATTATCCCAAGAACCAGCAGATCTTTTAATATGTTCCTTATACTTAAAGAAATTTGTACGGTGTTCACAAGTATCAGAGATTATAAGGAGATCTATATCTTTAATATTTTCTATAGCATAATCTGCTTGTAGAGCTATAGAGTAGTTGGTACTGGATCCTTTAGCAAAATTTAGTACTTCTTTATTATATCTTTTTGATATAATTGGTCCCCAAGCATCAATTAGCAAATCCTTTACCCCAATTCCTATAGAAAATGAATCACCGCATATTATTATTTTTCCCATATTACTTAGATTTATTTACTTCTTATTATATTATCTTTAAGGTATCTAGCTATTTCTTCTGCCCAAATTTTATGTGCCTCTGGGTTAGGATGAAGTCCGATGTAAGGGGATTTAAGATTAGCTTGTATAAACTCATTAAAAGTACTTACAGTTTCATTTTTTCTATAAAAATTAGGAGTTTTTATTTGGTCCCAAGATTTTTTCCAATCAAAAGTTTTAATTGAACGTTCCTTAGTAATCTCGCTATCTATACAGTACCCTACTTCACTTAGATCATCGATCAATTCAGTAAGATCTTGATTCCAAGTACTTACATGAGAATCTTTAAACTGGTAAAATGAATTGTAAATTAAGTATTTAATATTATTTGCTATACAAAAATTTTGTAATGCTAAATTATCCATAACGTACCTAGACATGTATTCTTCTGGGTTCCATAAATACTTAACGTAAAGTTTCCAGAATTTTTTTTGATCAGGATGTACGAAGTGTTCTATATGTGGCCATAACCTAAAGGTGTGACTGTTAGGTTTACCCTTCCACCACCAACTGTTTCGTTCAGGAGAAGACCAGCCTACTATTACTATCAACTCTTCTGTAGATTTACCTGTAGATAGATATTCCTGTGTTACATAGTCTATAGTTCTCTGCAGTATAGATTTATTATCATCGGCTGGCCAAGCTAAATTTACTGTATCACAATTTAAATACTCTTTTATATAGGTAGGCCATATTCTGCTGGTTCTGTATTTAATGTTTTCTTCTAGGTAATCATACTCACCTGCATACACATCAGGTGGATACTTAGCAGTTAAAACTGGGTCTACTATCTCACATCCGAAAACCCAAGAGTCTCCGTTACAAACTAATTTATATTTCATTCTATATAAAATTCTTTACTAAGTTCTACTAATTCATGATAGTTTTCCTCATAGTTTAAATTTAAATCCAAAGCAGCCTTTCTTATTACTGAAAAACCATAAAGGTTATGTACTGATGTAGTATCAATATTTACTTGATGTAAATACCTTGTCATTAAAGTTCCCGGTCCAAGATGTTGCTCAGGAGATATATTGGAAGTATCACCTGGTATATAATTGTAAGAAGGATAAAAACCTTTAAATCCAGCATAGGAATATAAATTTGCTGCTGTATTCATTGTAGCTGAGTCTCCCATATAGGCCACGTCATCGGTATTCGAAATAAATAATTCATCTTTCATCTTACCATAATGGCCTAAAGTGTATATAGTCCTATGTTCTATTTGATTGTTATCATAGTTCATTTTGCTACTTGGTGGAAATATAATGTCCGGTCTTGTCCTTATTACCAAGTCATAAGTAAACCCATTTTCGTTTTCAAAATCGCATTTCATTTTATTAACTCTGTAACTAGAGTATAAAATAGGCCCCCATACATTGTCAAGGTTTGCTCTATCAAATTGCTCTACTATTAAACCTTTTAGAGATTTTAGTTTCTTTTCTATATACTCCCTTTCTACAAATGCAGGTTCAAGGCCTGTCAGATACCTAGGCATAGTTTTTTCTTTGCTGTTGTTTAACCATAGGTTTACATCCCAAGTATGCATAAAATAATCCACCTCAATTTCCACGCCTCCATTTTCAATTGAAGAAATAGTTGGGCTGAAAAAAGATTGTATAGAGGGTAAGCATATTTTATATGTTCTAGATTGTCCAGCTAGTAGTACAGCTACTTTATACTTGGTCTTGTTATATTTCATAAACTTAATATATTTTTAGAACCTATATCACACCCATAGGGATTTTTTTCATACGATTTTAAGTTATTGAAGTAGCTATCACTTCTTGCTACTTTCGAATCAGACTGTATAGAGTGAATAGTTAAAAACATAGTCTGTAGGTATAGGCTAAAAAGAAGGTGAGGTGGAGAATTTTTTGGGTTATGATGTTGATCGTATACATAAGGTAAGTAGTCTACGTATTGACTTATAATATCGTATGTAATTGAATCGCTATAGAAAAGTATATCTCCTACCGTTACAAAGGGTAAATTTTCTATTAAATTAGTATGTGTAGAGTGTATACTAAATGGTTTTGGTTTTTTTAATTCAAAATGAAATAAAAGAATATCGTTAAGGGTAAAAAAAGAATCATATCTCATTCTAATTACAATATCGTAAATAAAACCATTCTCTATTTCATATGCAGATTTAAGTTCTCCTGCTTTTTTTATACCGTAATATTGAGGAGCTAACCAGTCTGGAGTTCCAAAGCTTTCTACATCTTTTTTTCTATGGTTTACTATTTGTCTCAACACTCTAGTAGACATACTTTCGCTCATTTCTCTGTCTTCTAATACAGAACTAATAGGACTGTAGGATTCGAATAATTCAGCTGTCTCTTCTTCCTCTATAAGTGTATGTTCATAAATCTCTCCTTTAGAAGTAGTAACTACATGGTTAGAAGTAGTATTAAAATTCCAAGCATGCATAAATACATCAGGAGGTGTATCAAATTCCGATATAAACCTTTTGATAGAGGGTAGAGCAATTTTCCAAGCGCGGGGTTGTCCACTAAAACATAAAGCTACTTTAAGTTTAGACATAACGTTTAATCATTAAACCACAAAGGGTCATATTTTATAATATTATTTTTATTACTTGAATAATCCTTAACTTTATAAGGAGTGGTTTCAGTAAAATCAGAAGAAAAAATAACTGATTCTGAGTTTTCTCCATATAAATAGTTATGTTTAAATTCTTCATAGTTGTCAAATAGGGAATCTAAATCAGCTTTTCCCATAAGTTTATTTTGTATATGTAATTTACTTATGTCTCCAATAAAAATGCTTGCATAATCTTCATCGTACCCTTCTTTACCGGCTCCTAAGTTATTACCACATCCAACCCATTTTAATGACTTTTCATAATCTATTAGGTGACTGTATGGGGCTGAAAATTTATCTCCAGAAACATTAACGTAGAATTTTGAATTAAATCTAGAAATAGTTACTTTGAATACTAAATGCTTATCTGGGATTAGTGGCACGTCTATAGTTTTCTGTACGGTTCCTTCAGGTTGGTGTTCCCACCATTGGTATGAAAGGTAGAAGAATATATTATTATTCCCATCCATTTTTGCAGCTACAAAAACTCCTTGATGCATTCCTGTTGCTCCTACTATACATCCGTTATAAAATTTAGACTGGGTGACTCTGCTTCTAATAGCTTCATAGTCAGGGGCTACGACTAATGCAATAACGGATTCATCTTTAAATATTTGATGATAATTACGTTTAATTAGGTCGTACTTATTATCTATACTAAATAGGTATGTATTACTTTTATCTAATCTCATTACTTTAAAGTTAAACAGTGTTCATAAAAATCTACTAATTCAGGAAAAGTATTCTTAATATCAGTTCCTCTTCTTCTGTCATGTTCCTTAAAAAACCTACCGAAATTACGTCTTTGAACATGTACTTTTTCTTCATTTTTGAATTTAGAAGTCATCCAATCATAAGATCTTTTTAATTTCTGTATCTCTACATCTGAATAGCCTGTTAGGTTCTCATGGAATTTAGGTGCTGCAAGAAAATCCATCTCTGCTATACTATCCCAAAGAACTGGTCCCCATACTTTATCATCAAGTATCTGTATTGTTTGATGAGCAGGATGACGTAAGTAGGAAGTATCTAAAAATACAGCAGATTTCCAGTATCTATCATTTGATGCATATTCTAATTTAAGATTATGTACGTTGGTAACTAGTTTCTTGTAATTTGGAACGGATAAAGCATTAAAGGTAGACATTATAGTAACATTTACTCTAGGGCATTGAGTTAATACTTTGTTCATATTATCCCACATTTTATTAAACTCTAAACCGTCTCTAATATACTCTGCTTGTTTGCCCCAAGTATCCACAGATGTAAATAAAATAAACTCTTTTACAAGTCCTCTATCTTCTATTATTTTAATTTTTTCAATTAATTTATCTACTAGGTTATCTGGTACTCCTAGGTTAGAGTTAATTGCTAGGTTTAATTCTCTGTTTGGTTTATCGTGCTCTATTATATAATCTAAAACTTTCCATGTGTCTTTAGAAAGCAAAGGTTCTCCTCCTGTAATTCTGAATGTATGTAAATCTCTGTACAAGTATGGCCACCATTCCCAAAATGCATCTACGTAGGGATTGTGCTCCTTGTGATGTATAGGCATTTTGTTTTCAGCTTTCAGTTTACTTATATCGTTAAATTTATCATCAGTAGGGTATGCGCCGTATTTTTCTGCTTCTTGTGCCCAGGAAGAGGAGAATGATGGGCCACAGTAAGAACATTTAAAATTACAAGCATTAGAAAAAGCTACCTCTAAATAGGTAGGGTTAATATCTTCTCTCCAATGGCTATTAACTACTTTATCAAGATGAGGTAAAGACCAAGATTCGTTAGATTTAAACACTCTATCTGAAAACTGTTCTGAGTTGTCTTCTACATTCCAGCAGTAATTGCATTCGGAAGGTCTTTTACCGTCGAGCATTTCTTTTCGTTTTAACTTCTTAAAACGAGTATTATGAAGTGCCGATGGGTTGTATTTTATTTCAGCTAAAGGTATTTTATGTGTAGCAGGGTGATGACAAGAATGAGTTTGGCCCATCTGTAAATGTACTGTAGCTTGTGTCCATTTTGCAAGGCACATCCCACAGCCTACTTTATCTAACTTATCTTTAGTGTTTTTATATACATCCTCTTCTCTTATAATCTCTGTTTTTTTCATAACTCTATATTAAGCATCTTAGCCCAAGGGGTTAACTTTTGTTCATTTACTAATTTATACTCTACTTGATTTATACCGTCTTCTTTATAATTAATCTTTCCTTGTTGCATATTTAAAACATATCTTCTTTCATTAGCTGCGGTAGTTTCTCCTTTTGACCACTTTCCGTTTACTAATCCTTCATCTTCATGAGGTAAACAACGGAATTTGCCTTCTCTACGGTGAGGTATAATAGCATTGTAGAGTAGCATGTCTTCTGCTACTTTTTCTACATTTTCACTTACTGTATTATTACTATCTGAAAGTTTAAATACAGTATCTTCTTTGCTTTTTATGATTACCTCTGCTATACCTCCTTTAAACCTTTTGCCGGGGTAATCTTCTTCGAAAGTAGGAGTATACCCTAAAAATATATCGTTTTCTTTATACTTAGTACTTAGTTTGCCGTTGTAGACTAGTGGGGAAGGAGTACCGTGTCCAAGATCTACATCTGCTTCTACACCGTTTACAAAAAAGTTTACAGTTTTATTACGCGGGTGAAACTTAACAGTAAGCCACGTCCATTGATTAGCATATCTTTTTATCCACATGTAGTTATGTTGATGAAAAGTATTGAAAAACTGAACAGTCATAGCCCTGGAGTTATTAAATGATAGTCCAAAGTCTTCCCCAGGAATTCTAAATATAGGGTATTCAAAAAACTTAGCATTGTTGTCTCCTATAAGATGTATCTGAGCTTTTTCTTGCTGATGTTCTGCTTTGGTAAGTACTGATATTTCAAATTCTCTTTGGAAGAACCCTTTAGGTAGTACTTCTTTAGGTATTGTTACTTTAGAATCTATACCGTTAAAGTACAAATGAGTAGGGTAAGTAGGTAAATCACTATAAGTAGCGTTTGTCATACCTTCCAAATGACATCTCCAGAAAAGATCATCGTCTTCCATTCCCCAATCCCAATAATTATTCGAATAACCATTAGTTGCTTCAACCTGCTCTCTACTAAATAGAACTGCTCCACCAAAATATTCGAAATACTTTAGTTTATAGTCCATTTGTGATATTTGAGTAGCTAAATGTATTGGATTCTCTGCAGGGAAGGAGTAATCAGCATTTTCTTCTGGAATCATATCAATATCATGCCATACTATATAGTCACACCCATCTTCAAATGCATGTTTAGCAGCTATATTTTTCATAGCTCCTCTATTGAACAGTTTATCGTCCACTTGGTGAGCAAAATACATCTGAAAGTCTATTCCAGCGTTTTTTAAATGTTTTCCTACTTTAGGAACAAATTCGTTTAGGTGCATTTCCCTATCTCTGTACGGTACACAAACTCCTAATTTCATATTCCTACTTTTAAATG
>Ga0115572_10002648_pt1 | contig 14199 bp, 10 predicted proteins | sample COGITO_mtgs_1206_FD_88681 | JGI IMG/M metagenome (GOLD analysis project Ga0115572, IMG submission 88681) | Pelagic marine microbial communities from North Sea - COGITO_mtgs_120607 | ecosystem: Environmental > Aquatic > Marine > Epipelagic | place: Germany:Helgoland, sampling site Kabeltonne... | reverse complement strand
CAATCTGTACCAGTCGTTCTCCGCGAGCCTGTTCGCGGTCTCCGGGTCACCCGCGTCCGCCAACAGACGCACCGCACCCGCCCATCCGTTGCCGACGTCGTCGCCGGCGGGTTGCATTTTTTTCAACCGGTCCATCTCGCCCTCCGCCGCGGCTCGCACCGCCTCCTTGGCCCTCGCCGCCGCCTGCGGTTCGGACGGCGGCGTCGGGGGTTTACCGGATATGAGCCATCGGAGGTACATGCCCGTCCCGCCCACCACGATGGGCGTCTTGCCCCGCGACACGATAGACTCGATGGCTTCCAGCGCGTGCGTGTAAAACTCGCCGGCGCCGAACTCCGTCGAGGGATCCGCCACGTCCAGCAGGTGGTGGGGTATCCCGCATCGCTCGTGGACCGGGAGCTTGGACGCGCCGACGTCCAGGCCCTCGAAGACCTGCACGCTGTCCGCGCTGACGATCTCCCCGTTCAGCGCCGACGCCATCCTCAGGCTGAGGCTCGTCTTACCCACCGCCGTCGGCCCCGCGATTACCAAAACCTTGGGGCGATTTGACGCATCGGACGACGAGTCGGCGCGCACCGCCAGCGTCCGCCGCGACACGCCGTGGCACGCGGGTTGACGCGGCGCGCACGCCCGCCGCGCGAGGAAAGGCGCGTGGCGGGCGCACAGGCGCACCGCCAGTCGAGACATCGCACGTGCCCGAGTGGGGCTCCGACGTCTGCCGTCTCCTCCCACAGTAGGGTGCCGAACTTGCATTTCTCGCGATCTCGGGGGGAAGAAAATAAATGTCACGAAGTAACGCATCTCCCCGACACTTCACCCAGCACGACACACACGACACCACATTCACGAAGACATGTTCGTCCTCGCCTTCACCCTCGTTCGCTCCATCTTCACCGCGGGACGCTAAGTTAGCGCTAAGATGGACCATCACAGACGTCAGAGGCCCTCGATTAGGGGGGCGATTAGCAATGCCAACACAGCGCTGCCGGCCAAGGCGATGCCCGCCAAGAACGAACCGGACGTCGCGGGAGGCGTGACCAGGCCACGGAGACGCAAGAGCCTCGAGCCCGCGGCGGCTCGCCCGGTCCTGGGCGACGTCACGAACGCGGGCGCCCGTCGCGTGCGCACCGAGCGCAAGGCCAAAGGTCCGACGGATGCCGCCAAACAGCGCAAAAGCCGAAGGTCCAAAGCGGATGTAGCCGCCGACCTCTTCGACGACGCCGCCGACCTGTTCGACCAGGTGCTCTCCTACACCAAGGAGAAGCGCGAGTGAGTGAGTGATGAACGGGCTCGCGCCGCGGGATGGATGTACACGAATTAGCCTTGACTACTGGGGATATCTATTTGGTTATTTGACAAGCGTTGAGTACTAAGACACGACGCAAGCCGAGCTCCCCCCTTTTTTCTTCGCGGGCGCCGCCTCCCTCGCCGACGGCTTCGGAGGCGGCTTACCGGCCTTCTCCGCCTTGGCCGCCTCCATGCCGGTGTCCGGGAACGACTTTTTCGATGCCTCCATCGCCACCGAGAGCGCCACCCGCCGCTGCATCACCAGCTGCTTGTTCACCTTTTTGACCTTTTCGTTTTCGTTCATCAGCCAGTCAACCTTATCCGTGAGCGACTGTATCCGCTCCATCGCCTCGGCCAACGCGTCGGCCGCGCCCACGTCAGCCTTGACCCGCTGCGCCGGGAGTTTCATATCGGCGCGGATGAGGTCCACGACCTTCTGGTTGTCGGTACCCGCGAGCTGCGCCGGCCGCTTGACGTCGAGCGAGATGAAAATCTTAATCTCGAGCGGCTTCTTGAGCCACGCCAGAAACTCCTCCGTGACGCACTCCACGTGGTGCTCGTACTCGTAGTCCAGCACCGGCGACCTGGTGGGCCTCGAGCTGAAGTCCACCGTCTCCGTCGCGTGCGTGTTGTACCCGTACCCGTCGAAGAACTCGTACTCGCAGTAGCACAAGTCGCAGATCATCGGCAGCTGAAGCGCCTGCTTAATCGTACACCGGTACGTCCACGGCTTGCCCAAAAGATCCGTCTCGTCGACGATGTCAGCCACCTGCCCGCCGGCACCCTCCGGACCGGGCAAGGGCACCCACACCACGTCCAGCTTACCCGCGTCCATGTTCTGCGCCCCTGACGCCGCCGCCGGGAACACCTCGCACAGACGCTCCGAGTCGTCCGTTTCCAAATTGTACACGAGGTACTCTGGAAACATAACCGCCGTGCCCACGTGGAAGGTGGAGTCGAAGAGCAGCATGAGCGGGTCGTGCTGGAACGGCACGACGTACTGTTCCTCCGCCCCGATGGCGTCCCGTAGGTGGTACAGTTCGTCGCTGAGGATCTTGTACGCGCGGTTAAACTCAAACGCGGGGAGGTAGATTGTCTCCACCGGGTTTGAGTTTCTGTTGACAACCTTGACGACAACCTTGGCGTCCTCTTTGCTGGCGCTGGTCACCTTGGTGGACTGGAGCACGACGCTGGTGTCGATGTACTCCCTGTCCAGCATGGTGCACAGGTTCTCAACCTCGGCAGCCTTGGGGTAGAGCGCCATCATCTCCTGCTCGAGCTGCTCGGCGGATTTTTTATCAATCGTCATGCTCTTTCCCCCCACCCGCAGCCCCGAAGCAGCCTGCTTGAACTGGCCCTTGTACTCTGAGTTTGACAGGAGCGCCAGTCGGTACTCCTCGAACGCTGCGTCCTCGTCAATCTCCGCGGTGGACCCGGGGGCACGAAACACGTACAGCTCGGCGCCGATGATGACCCTGTCGCCATCCTTGAGCTCCTGGGTCTTACCCGACTTGACGACGGCGCCGTTTACGTACGCCGCGCCTTTGCCACCCTTGATACTCCGCGTGACGCCGCTACCGTCGAAGAAGCAGTGGTCCGCCACCATGGACATGGACTGCGGCCGCACGTCGTTCTTCTCGCGCCCGAAACTCGTCGGGGTCTTCTCCAGGATGCAGAGCATGCGACCGCTCCTGAACGGATCCTCGTCCAGGTTGATGAGGTACGGCGTGTTCAACGATCCGAGATCCTCAACCTCGGACGAGAGCGTGATGCCGCGAGCCTGCAGGTGCGCCTTCTGCTTCTCGTACGCGTCCGTCGCCGCCGCCGCGGACGGGTCCGCCTCCTGCTGTATCTCCTGGATCTTGACGGTGACCTGCCGCTGCAGCGTGGCAACCTGCTCGACGGCGGCGGCTGTCTCCTTGGCGTCGCCGCCTCCCCCTCCACCCTCCGCGAGTTGCGCCCTGAGCGTGGCGACGAGCTCGCGCATCTCGTCGAGCTCTTTCATCAGCTTGCGCTCCAGCTCGGACGCCGCGGCGGTGGCCTTCTTCGGGTCCAGCTTGATCACCGAGGCGTTGTTCGCGAATCCGAGGGTGGCGTAGGTGTACTGGTGAAACTTGACCTCGGGGCGGATGGCGCAGAAGAGGTACGTCTTGGCCTGCATCATGGTGTCCTTCAGGTACTTGCAGAGGAAGTACGAGTTACAGCCCGGGATGGACCCGCCAGCCTTGAGCTCCCCTTTCTTGAACGCCGCCGCCATCTTCATGAAGAACTGCGCCATCTCCGAGAGGGAGAGGTTGATCTTCTTGCCCTGGTCCTGCAGCTCCTTGGTCTTGGCCTGGTTACCGTGCGGCCCAATGAGCTGGTACTCCACACTCCCGTCGTCCTGGGGAACCTTCTTGTACTCGGCGTAGAATATATCACCCGCGGGCTCGGTGCCCGCCAGGTCGCACACGTACAGCCGACCGCGCTGCTTCATCGCCGGCGCATCCGCATCCGGCTTTTCAACCTCGAGCGTCATCACGCAGTGCCCTCTGGTGCTCTGGTGGTTAAACTGCGTCGGTGAGATAGCCTTGCGCGCGTTGCACTGCTGAAACATCGTCCGCAGTTCGTCCCAGGTGTTCACCACCACCTTGCCGCACCAGTTTATGTCCATGAACCCGTCCTGGTCCTTCCGCATGCCCGCCTTGTACTGCTGCTCCGACGCCGACGGCGACGTGAGATCCCGAACCGTGTCCACCACGTTCTGGAAGTACTTCACGGTGATCTTCCACTCGTCCGTCTTCTCGTTGAAGATGCTGTACGCGAGCCTGGGCAAGATGCCCCACATGTCGTTCGGCTCCGCGTGCTTGAACCACGCATCCGGGGAGTCCGCCGCGTCGGGGCCGAACACGGTGAACGTCTTGCCCGATCCCGAGAGTCCGTAGGCGAACATGACCACCGCGCTGCCGCTCAGCAGGTCCTTCTTGATCTTCAGCCCGCAGGCTTCGTAGGCGAGGTCCTGGGTGATGAACTTCATGTCTGACGCGATGTGTTTGTCCTTCTCAGCGTACTTGGAGTGGTTGTGCGCGCTCCACCACGCGTACGCGAAGCCGTACCGCGTTTTGGTGTAGTTGGAGTTGAGGATGTTGACCTCGCCGCCCGCGGGTCCGTCGCCGGTCTGGCGGAGCTCGACGCCCAGGTCACCGGGGCCCACGAAGGGCCGGCAGCGCATCGCCACCTGGATGGACGCCATCCTGAGACGGACGAACGAGGTGCGGTGGAGGGGAGCTCGGTGAGAAACGCGCAGGAGCGAGGGTAACAATCAGCCCGCAATTCGATTCTGGACAATTCGCCACGGGAGCCACAGGGTTCTTGGACGAGGGCGCGAGTGAGGTGACGCGCGCGAGCGATATGTGGCTCGACGCACCTGGAAAGATCGTCCCCGAGCCCACACCCTTTGGCGATCAGTCAGCGCCGGCTCAGCGCGCACCGGTCTGGTCAATTCCCCGTTTTGGCACATCCCACATTTGTCGGTGAGAACTCCGCCGCGCCTCCCGTTTTTACATGTAAAATGTTCGCACGAGCACACCTCACCGCACTTGCCCCGCAGAGGTATAGGGACGCCATGAAGAAGGAGGCACCCGTGCTCCTCGGCTTCCCCGGCCGTATGGTGGGCGCCGGGGAGAGGCTGGACCACTACACCACCAAGGTGGGCGGCGCACCCGACTGGCCCCCGTCGGTGTCGGCGGCGGCGGTGGCGGCGGCAGTCGAAGGTGCCGACGCGGGTCGCGACGATGCCACGCCCACCGCCGTCCCCACCGCTCCCCCCGAGGATCTCACGCGGTGCCCCACGTGCTCGGCGACGATGGCGCTCGTGGTCCAGGCGCACGCGCCGCTCGGAGCCGAGCCCGACCAGCCCGACGCGCCCGACCGAACGCTCTACCTGTTCACCTGCTTCGACCCGCGATGTTCGTCAGTGCGCGCGGGCAAGAACTCGGGCCGGTGGCGCGCGCTGAGGGCGCAGAGGCCCGGCACGGGGGTTCATTCAGCATGGGGCGGTGACGGCGCGAGGACGGCGGCGGTATCATCCGCCCCGAAGGAGGGTGAGGGTGCCAACGTGGCAGTCATCGGCGACGACTGGGGAGCAAACGCGTCGGGGGACGACTGGGGCGCCGCCGCGGGTGACGATTGGGCCGTAGGCGGTGACGCGGCGGAGATGGACGAGCTCGCCGACGCCCTGGACAAGCTCGCGACGCAACCGAGGAAGGACGATGAAACCAAACGACGGACGGACGCGATACAGGAGGGAGGGACGGCGGGAGGGACCGACGAATCATTTGCGAAAACAAAGGTTACCTGGCGGGGTCCGAGAATCCCGGAGTTCTTCCTCGTCGCGGACTGGGAGCCGTCGTCCGAGAGCGCCGAGCTCGCCGAGGCGGAGCGCGCGCTCGCCAGGTACACGGAGACGGAGGGTGCCGTATTAGATCCCTCAGTGTCAGGAGCCGCGTCGGGAAGTATTCAATCGGGAAATGTTCAATCAGGACACAACGAATGGGCGGGGGAGGGATACGAAGCCGGCGCCGTGGACGGACTGGATAAGCGGTACCTCAAGTTCAGTAAACGGATCCGACGCGCGCCCGAGCAGTGCGTCCGGTACGCGTTCGGCGGTGCGGGTTTGGTGTGGCCGGTCGACGGGTCCGGTCCGGGCGCGGCGGTTGGCGCGTGCGGTCGGTGCGGCTCGGATCGGCGGTGCGAGATTCAGCTCATGCCGCCGCTGCTCCACTTCGTGTCGGAAGGCGCGGAGTGGTCCACTAAGAAGGACGTCGCGCACGGTGCATCGGTGGGTACCGACCAGCTGGATGCGTGGGACTGGCAGACGGTCGCGGCGTTTACGTGCGCCAAGTCGTGCGGAGTCGCCAGTTCGGACTCAGTGGACTCGACTCAGTGGACGGAGGAACACGTGGAGTGCGTCGACGGGGACGGGGGTATCGCCGAGCTGCTCAAGTCGGGAGATGGGGTCGTGATCGAGACCGCGGTGCCCGTGGACATGGCGGACGACGGGTGATGAGCGTGGATGACGTCGAGGCGTGAATGAGTCGGCGCTACTTTTAAAAGACTCGATCGGTGTTAGCTACGCGTAACGTCGCACTGCCGTCACAGGAACGGCTTGAAGGGTCGCGGCCTGATGTCTATCTTGCTCTTGCACCACGGGCACCGCCGCTTCGCCTTGGGCACTTGCCAGATCCGCAGCGCGCAGTCGCCGCACTGCCGCACGTGCTGACACGGCCAGAACACGTACCTCGACACCGGCGCCTCCCCACCCTCCGTGAACGTCTCCAGACATATACCGCACGCGTCGTGGCTCCCGCTCATGACCTTCAGAGGGAAGTTGACCAGGCCCCCGTCGCCCAGTGCCTCGGCGGTGGCGGCGGCGGCGGCCGGATCCTCCCGCCTCGCCTCCTCCTCCTCGTTTTCTTCGTTGGCGCCGTCGTTCGCTTCGCCTTCGTCTGGACCTTTGCCTTCGTCGCAGCCTTTGCCTTTGTCTGGACCTTCGCCTTTGTCTGGACCTTTGCCTTCGTCTGGACCTTTACTCGCGCGCGCATCCCCGGGGTCGGATACCCTCGCGCGTTTCAACACCGGACTCGGTTCCGTCGGTGGCTGGTGGTGCTCGCCCTGTTTGAACCACTGCCGCAGCGGCCCGGCGGTGCTCCGCTTCTGATTGTTGTCGTCGGATGAAGGTGCCGTGTAGCTCGCGTCGTGACCTCCCACGGGTCCTCCCCCAGCCTTGCGCCACCCGTCGAGGTTCTCCTTCTCCTCCGCGCCCGAAGCCTTATCCTTGCCCATCAAAACGTCGAAGGGCGTCCGCGTTCCTCCCGCGTTGTTGAGGTTGGCACCCCCATCGCGAATCTGCGTCGCCGACGTCGACGCGGGCGCGGTTCTCGGGCGCACCATGGACGCCGCCGCCACGAAACTCGCGCGCCCGCCCGCCCCACCGCCCGGTGACGCGCTGACGGTCGTAGGTGTGCCCCCGTGCTGCGTCGCGTCGCCGAGGTCCCTCGCCAGCAGCCGGTCCCCGAGCTCCCCCGCGGGCGACGGCGAGACGCCGCTCGCCTGACGCTCGAGGCATATCTCCACGTGGCTCTCGATGAGCACCTTGTGCACCGACCGGTCGCATATCGGGCACTTGGCCAGGCGCGAGTACGCGCTCGGGGACACGAAGCTGGCCATGTCGACGCGCGATGGAGGCCAACCGCCCCGACAGTCCACCGACGCCCCGCCTCCTTGGGTGTGACACGCATCGGCTGGTGATGAGGTTTCAAAAGCTGCCAATAATCACGATTATGGGCCAAAATTACAGGTTACGCAGCACTGAGCATTTCGACCGATCCAAGGCTGGATCTTCCACAGGACAAAGATCTCTGCTCCACTTGGGAGATTTTATCCTTACCGGTGATCAGGGGGGTTTTGTGGCGCCATTGCTCGAGCGGTAGGGGCTGAAACGACCGCGACGAGGACAAAAAGGGCGCGGAGATGAGCTCCATCACCGCCTCTCTCACGACGGCGCGCGTCGCCCCCGCGACACGCGCCGCCTCCAAAGGAAAGCGCGCCACCAAAGCCGCGGCCGTCTCGGAGAAAAAGGCTGGAGCCGCTCAAGAGGGGGCGAATGACGTGTTCGGTGTCGCGCGCAAGGCGGCGACCGCGGCGTTCGCGGCGGCCGTGCTCGCCACCGCCCAGCCGGACGTCGCGCTCGCGAGCGGTGGCTCGATACTCGACGCCATCCCCCCCGCGCCCTCCAACGGACCCCTGAGGAACCTTCCCAGAGGTGAGCATGCGCCTCTCGTTGCTCCAGCCTGGCCGAAAAGTGAATCTTCCTCCCAGCCATCCTCCCCCCCCACCGACGCCGCGTGACTGACCGTCTCACCAACCACCCACCCATCAACCGACAGAGCTCACCGAACCGGACGAGATCTTCCGCGAGGATTTCACCGTCGAGTTCGCCGGCCTGGAGGTTGACCACAAGTACCTCGTGTCCGCGCTCGTCTTGGGCCAGGCCATCGGCTTCGTCGGCGCCCTGGTGGGCGGCAACGAGGCTCGGAAGAAGGGCGCACAGGTCGCCGCGCTCAACCAGTCGCTTCTCAAGGTGAACTCCGAGCTCAGGCGGGAGATGCGCGAGGCGGGCATGGGACCCTACGTACCAATCCCCGCGCAGAGGTTCATCGAGAAGGGCCCGGGGCAGAGCAGCGACGAAGAGATCGCCGTCGTGGACGGCATCGTGCTCAAGCTCAAGGCTGCCAAGCGCCACCTCAAGGAGAGCGCCAACGACCTCGCGCTGGGCGAGTTCGACGATGCCCTCAAGTCCATCGACGCCAACGAGAACGCCTTGGCCGAGGGTTGGAAGGCGGCGAGGAAGGCGCATCGCGGGCGGGGCGCCGCGCTGGAGCGGTTGGGTCGGTTCGCCGAGGCGTTGGACGCCATGCAGACGGTGCTGTCGCTGTCGGTGGACCACGACGATCACTCGGGGGAGACGGACGCGCTGGGCGTCATAGCGGACATCTACACTGACATGGACCAGCTGGAGGTGGCGAGCGAGTACTACGACAGGTACTTTAAGAGTCTGCAGGAGGAGGACGCTCTCAACGCGGCCAAGGACGCTCAAGAGGCGGACACCGCGGTGGCGGCGTGAGCGGAGTGATTTGTGAGTGGAGTGATTTGTGAATCTACGCTACGTTCGAACTCACTAAAAAGCTGCGTACTTGTATCATCGTTCAATCTCGCTATGTCCTCCACCGTGTCCTCCACCCGGCCTCCTCCGCGCTCCACCGGTCGCGAAGTGTTTGGCTGTCTGCGCCGTCTATATCTCCTCCTCTCCACGACGATTCTCCCCACCCGGCGCCGCGCCACACGTCGTATAAACGCTGCGATTTGACCGCGACGGCGGCGAACGCGAGCTGCGCGGCCGCGGCGAGGAGGGATCGTCTCGCGACGCCGCTGGCACCGCCGGTGTCTGGGTCCCTCCACCAGACTTCATCGTCGCCCCCGTCTGTCTGCCGCCCGTCTCGCCCACCGTCTCGCCGCTTCCCGCCACCTTTCCTCGCCCCGCTCGCGGAGAGGACTACGCGAGCGGACCTCCCGGATGCGGTGCGCGACCGGGATGGACCCACCGCCGGCGAAACCGAGACGGAGGGTGCGAGGCGCATTGGTTGTGATTTTTTCGTCCCGGGTGCAGCTCGGGAAAGGGACGCAACCCGACCACGCGCAAAAAAACGAACCAAGCCGCACACAGATCCAAAAAGTGAAATCGCCAAATAGCACTAGAATGCAGATCCGGTAGCAAATAAACGCATAAAAGCCAGACTGAAAAGCGTATCTTTCACCCGGGATTCTATAGATTCAGTTGCTAACCTCAATTGAACTATCCCCACGGGATATATAGTTAGGCCTTCCAACCCCATGTTTAATATAGATTCATTTGCGATTCATCAAATTTTCACCGACCAATTGAACGAAAGTTCCAACGTTTCGGCCAATCAGAATCCGAGCGCGGAACGGTGAAAACGGCTCTCCCCGGCAGACCGGTGCACACGTGCGGCACTTTACACGCATCTAAAAATCAGTCCCCCGGGCGCGGATGTCCGTGCCGCTGGCTGGAAGCTCGACCGGAAACGCACTCTTCCGGCCGTGCCTTCACGACCTTTCGACCGATCAGTGCGCCCACGGATCCCGCCGCGGCACCCCAGCGCCCCCACACGGCGCCAACCGCGGGCAAACAAACGACCGCCACCGACACACCGTCGTCGTCCGGTCCAAGGTCCACCTCGGGGATCACGCCGGGTTCGTCGCGCCCTCGGAGCACGCTTCTTTTCTGGCTAGCCGCGGCAGCCGCGTAGTGGCACGCGCGGAGCCGGGAACCGCATCGAGCGGCGGAGAGTTCCAGCCGCTGGACGGCGAGGGCGGTACGGAGGCGGCGAAGACGAGAGAGGTCACCGGTAGAGAGAAACCGCGTCGCTTCGGTTGGTTTCCGATGCACGATTTCTGCCTCACCCTCCCGTGGGGTCTGTTCGTGGCGCTGGGCGGACTCGCGGGGTTCGCCATCGCGGGCAGCACCAAGTCCCTCATCTTCGGCGGGGGTATGGGCACCCTGCTCATGGCGCTCGGCGCGATGAGCCTCAAGAAGTGGAAGGCGAACGCGTCGTCGGCGTTTGAGACGATCGTATCGGCGCTCATCTCGACGGCGCTCGGGGCGGTGATGGGGAAGAAGTGGATGGCCGGCGGGAGCTTCATCCCCGCGGGTCTGATCGCGTGCGGGGCGGCGCTCATGTGCGTGTTCTACGCGCACAACTTGGCGTCGGGGGGTAACCCCGCGCGGGAGGCGTCGTCGGAAGGGAGCAAGGATGACTGACGATTGCAAGGACGACTGACGATTGATTACTTTTACATATGCTCTCTGTTCGGGGTCTCCTAAGGAGGAGACGAGGAAGCGGAGAGCGCTTAGCGTCAGTGGACTCGACCCAGACGACGACTGAAACACGCCGTAGGCAAGTGGGGCGGCATAGGTTACTGATAGCACGTACAACAACTTAGCGCAGCGCGATTTTTACCATGTATGACTGACTCTGTTCATCAACCGAATACACTCTCGACTAGCTACCTATCCGACATCCACGTACATCACCTCGTCTTGGCCGCCGCGTACACGAACTGGTTAAAGTCCAGCTTGATCAGCCCGTTCTCTGGGGTGGTTGCGTCGAAGGCTTCGAAGACCCGCTTGGAGTTTAACAAAAAAAGAGTCATTGCGATGTACTGGTCCAGGGACAAGGAGTTGGTCCTGTCCGGGTCGAAGGCCTGGCACGCCGCCTTGACCGCCCCCTCGTCCACGTGCCCGAACCCCGCGTGGTGCAGCGCGCGGAGCACTTCGCTCTTGTCCAGCCGACCTGACTTGCTCTGGTTGAAGTACTGAAACGACGCCTGCACGTTGGACAGGAATTGCTGGACCTGCTTGAACTCGGCGAAGTCGAGTTGTCCGCTGTCGCGCGTGTTGTGCAGGCGTATGATCTGCATGACGGTCTGCAGGGAGAACACTAGCCCCCCGGCGGCGAGCATGTTCTGCAGTTCCGCGCCGTCCACCTGCCCGTTGCGGTCCTGCGAGGCGAAAAAGGGGGACGACGTTGACGGTGAGATGAGGTGATGGGGGTAAGGGGCGAGTTTAGTCCGGGTTCTGGGACCACGATGGGGCACGCACGATGTCCGCCTCGAGGAACTGCGCCCACTCGGGCGTCATGTGCGAAGGTGGCGACGGGTAGGATGCCATGGTGCTGACTCGGCCCACGTGCGCCTTGCTTTGATTTTTTTATCGCCAGTCTGTTCCGAGACGGCACCCATTGACGGGGACCCTAAGTGAGCGGTGCCACAGTGGTGGGGCAGATGGGCGAGCGCCACGAGTCGCGCGCGGCGACCACCGCGCTGCTCGTGGGCACCGCGGTGGCGAGCGCGGCGGCGGGCGCGTGGCTGGTCGCCTCCTCCGCCGACCGTCGACGCGCGTCGGCGGACACGTCCGTCGCCGAGGCGCCCACCGCCGCCTCGCACATTCGCTTCATCGCGCGTGCACTTTGCGACCTGTTCGGCGCGTGTCCACCGCCGCACGCGCCGTCCACGCGCGGCGTGCACTTCCCCCCGCCCCCGCCCATGCCCGACGTGCTCGCATCCATCGGTAACACCCCCATGATCCGCGTCAACTCCCTCTCCGACGCCACCGGCTGCGACGTCATGATCAAGTGCGAGTTCGCCAACCCCGGGGGCAGCGTCAAGGATCGCGTCGCACTACGGATCCTCACCGAGGCACTAGAGTCCGGCGAGCTCATCCGCGGTGGTACAGTCACGGAAGGTACCGCCGGCAGCACCGGGGTATCTCTGGCCATGGTGGCGAGGGCGCTGGGATGCAACGCGCATCTCATACTTCCAGACGACGCGGCTACAGAGAAGCCGAGGCTCATGGAATCGTACGGCGCCACGTGCGAACGCGTCCGGCCGGTCTCCATCACGCACCAGGACCACTTCGTGAACGTCGCGAGGCGACGCGCGGGAGAGATGTGCGAGTTGGACGGGGATGGTTTGGGGTACTTTGCGAATCAGTTTGAGAACACGGCTAACTACAGGGCGCATCTCGAGGGCACCGGTCCCGAGATTTGGCGACAGTGCGGCGAAGCGACGAGCAACTCGGTGTCCACGAGCGACAGGAGGCTGGACGCGTTCGTGTGCGCGTGCGGCACGGGTGGGACCCTGTCGGGTATCGCGTCGTATCTCAAACGCAAGGACCCGCTGATCGAGTGCCACCTGGTGGATCCGCAAGGGAGCTCTTTGTACAACAAGGTGACCCGGGGGGTCCTGTACAACGCGGTGGAGGCGGAGGGCAAACGATTGAAGAACCCGTTCGACACCATCACCGAGGGCGTGGGTATCAACCGGCTGACGTGTAACTTCCACATCGCCATCGGGGGTGACGGCACGGAGGAAGGCAAGGGTGGCGGAAACGAAGGTCCGAGTTTGCTGTCGGGCGCGTTTCGGTGCGACGACCGCGAGGCTGTGGAGATGAGCCGGTACCTGGCGCGACGCGACGGTCTGTTCCTTGGTTCGTCGTCGTGCGTCAACATCGTGGGCGCCGCCAAGCTGGCCAGGCGGCTCGGACCGGGCCACAGGGTGGTCACCATAGCGTGCGACAGCGGGGTGAGGCACCTGTCCAAATTCTGGTCCGCCGAGTACGTAGAAAAACACGGGCTCAAGCCGGAGAAGTACGTCCGCGACGATCCGTTCGACTTCCTGGACGAGTGACGGACTCCGTTAGTTTGTTTGTAGTTGGAACTAATAGTTAAAATAATGATTACGTGATGGTATCGACCACGACGCACTCGTCGTCCTCCGTTGGGTACGGGGTAATACGGACGGCGTCCACACCCTCGTTCTTTCACACCCTCGTTCTTTCACACCCTCGTTCTTTCGTCTCGACTCGTCGCGCTTCGAGTGCTTCGATCAACTCCGGGAGCGAAGCGAGCGCCCCATGCGCTGTCGGAGTGTGTCGATGGTGACCGCGGGGGCGCTGTGCCGCGTGGTACGCCTGCTGGGAGGAGAGACCTCGGCCACCGGCTCGGCCACCGGCTCGGCCTCCGGCTCGGCCTCCGGCTTGGGCGCGGGATCCTCGACGGCGAACGCGGGCTCGAACTCCGGCGACGGCGAGGCGGGTGGTTCAACAACGTTCACGGGATCCGCCGCGTTCACGATGGGTACCGCGTTCACGATGGGTACCGCGGCGTCGTCGTCGTTCGTACCGACGGGACCGAAAGGTTCGAGGCTGTCGCACCTGGACCTCTTGGCGTCGCGCTCCTCATCGCGTGAAGCGCGTGAAATCCGGCGCCGGTCGTTGAACTCCTTCGCCTTGGCCGCCTCCAGCTCGTTCATCTTCTGGGTGAACGCGTGAGTGGTGTTGTACACGATCGGTTCGCCGTCGGCGTCGAAGGGACCCACGGGGGCGGCGGTGGGGGAGAGGCCCACCGCGTTGTTACCAAGGGGCGCGGCGCCGTTCGCGGTGGGACCGGCGGCGGCGCCGGCAGCCGGGGCGGCGGGGGCGCTGTCAAAGTTCATGCCGAGGTTCGCGGCTTCCGCGCTCATCGATGAATCGGAATTCGCGCGCGCCCCGACACCGGCGCCCATACCGGCGCCGAGACCGGCGCCAAGACCAGCAGCGCCCATTCCAGCGCCAAGACCAGCACCGAGCCCTGCGCTGAGCCCTGCGCCCATATTAGCGGCCATACTAGCGCCGAGCCCTGCGCCCATATTAGCGGCCATACTGGCGCCGAGCCCTGCGCCCATACTAGCGCCGAGCCCTGCGCCCATATTAGCGGCCATATTAGCGCCCATACTAGCGCCGAGCCCTGCGCCCAT
>Ga0115572_10002646_pt1 | contig 14211 bp, 10 predicted proteins | sample COGITO_mtgs_1206_FD_88681 | JGI IMG/M metagenome (GOLD analysis project Ga0115572, IMG submission 88681) | Pelagic marine microbial communities from North Sea - COGITO_mtgs_120607 | ecosystem: Environmental > Aquatic > Marine > Epipelagic | place: Germany:Helgoland, sampling site Kabeltonne... | reverse complement strand
TTCAGTGGTTTGAGACCATTTAAGGACACAGATAAAAGAAAGTACGATCGATTAATATTTGACTTAACCTATAATGATTGGATTGGGGATAACGGCCCTTTTGAAAATGAATGGAGGTCCATAGGTTTTGGAGCTAGTCTAAACAAGGATATACAATTGAAGCGTACAGAAAATATTGGTTTTGGTATTGGTTTAGGATATACCTATCTAAATCACCGTACACCTCGAGTTTTTTATGTAACACCTTTTAGTGCCGTGCAAGCAGCAATTCCGATGCCTTCGGATAGTATTTTATCCTCTTTCCTCACGATTCATCAATTTTATATACCATTAGAACTGAGACTTCGATCAAAGGGTTGGAAGCATAAAAAAATCACTCTAGGTTTACGTATAGGTATTCAACCAATGATGAATATTAGTAGCTTTAGAACAATTGAACAAGAGATAAAATATTCTGAGATAAAATTAAAAGACGAGAATAATTGGTTTTATATTGCCCCGTATATTAGACTTGGCCTCAGAAATTGGTCTATATTTTGTGCTTATCAACCATTAAATTTATTTTCCGAAACTGGTAGTGTAAATATGCAGCCCATACAAATGGGGTTAAGTTTATCCTTGTTCTAATGATTGATACACATTCTCATATGTATAGCGAGCAATTTAACGGGGATAGACCTGAGTCATTGTTACGCGCAAAAGCGGAAGGAGTTGAATTCATTTTATTACCCAATATTGATGAAGAATCGATTAATGCACTTCATTCACTTTCGGATGCTGAAAAAAATTGCCTACCAATGATGGGATTGCATCCTTGTAGTGTTAATGAGGATTTGAATAAGAAGCTCCTACTTGTCGAAAATGAATTATTTCAAGGTACAAGAAAATATATTGCTGTAGGAGAAATAGGGATTGACCTATATTGGGATCGTTCATATATGGAAGCACAAAAGGAGGCGTTTCGTATTCAGATTAATTGGGCAAAAAAGTTAGGTCTTCCTATAGTGATTCACGCACGCGATTCTATGGCAGAGATATTAGAGATTCTCGACGAAGAACATTCTGAGTCTTTACGCGGTGTCTTTCATTGTTTCTCGGGGAATGATACGGATGCACGGCGTATTTTATCTTATAAAAGTTTTATGTTTGGAATTGGTGGGGTCGTTACTTTTAAAAACTCTAAATTACCCCAAGTCCTATCTGGTATACCTTTGAATAAGATTTTGTTGGAAACGGATGCGCCATATTTAGCACCTGTACCTTTCAGAGGGAAACGTAATGAAAGTGCCTACCTTTCATATGTTGCGGATAAGCTTTCGGATATTTACGAATGCTCAATTGATATTATAAAAGAGAAGACAACAGCGAATGCTGAGCAGCTTTTCCAAATCTCTAAATTTATTGCATCATGACAAAAGTATTAGTGATTTATACAGGGGGTACGATAGGAATGATTAAGGACCCAGAGACAGGCTTATTAAATAGCTTTGATTTTAGTTCTGTCTACGAACATATCCCTGAGCTCCATAGATTACATACAGATATTGACACAATGAGTGTATCAAACCCAATTGATTCATCGGAGATGACCTCAACCCACTGGATTGATATGGCTAAAAGTATAAAAGCGTCTTATCACCTCTATGATGGTTTTGTTATTCTTCATGGAACAGATACCATGTCTTATACGGCATCTGCATTGAGCTTCATGATTCAAGGACTTCAGAAACCAGTAATTTTAACAGGGTCGCAACTCCCCATAGGAGTTATAAGGACAGACGGTAAAGAAAACCTAATAACGGCTATTGAAATAGCGGCGGCAAAGGACTCTAACGGAGAATCTATTGTTCAAGAGGTAGCCGTTTACTTTGAGTATTCTTTATATCGAGGAAATCGAAGCTCAAAAGTAAGTTCTCACCAATTTGAAGCGTTTAAATCTCCCAATTATTCCGAGCTTGCGGTTGCAGGTGTGAATATTAAATATAAATGGAGTTCGTTATTTCGTTCCAAGTACCCTGAACCTAATTATAATTTTGGCTTATCAAATTCCGTTGCTCTTTTAAAAATTTATCCAGGTATGGATATAAATTTATATCGAGGTCTTTTTGATGTAACACATTCTAAAGGCATTGTTCTTGAAACATTTGGATCAGGAAATGCACCATCTATTTTAGAAATGCAGCGCCTTATGAAAACCTATATAGAATCGGGAGGATTCATTGTAAACATTACCCAATGTAGCTCAGGAGGGGTTAAGCAGGGGGCTTATCAAACAAGTTCGTTTTTTAATGAAATTGGTGTAATTAGTGGATCAGACTTGACAGTAGAAGCAGCTATAACAAAGCTCATGTATGTTTTGGGTAATGAATCAGACCCCGATAAAATTAAAGCATTTATTGCAACCCCAATTTGTGGTGAAATGGAGCATTGATGTTATTGCTCCGTTAAAGTACCATTTTCGACAAGTAAGGTGCGATTTGGAAATAGCTTCACTATATGCATATCATGAGTCGCCATTATAATTGCAGCCTTCTTTTCTTGAGACACGGCAATAAGCAGGCGCATAATTTCTTCTGACGTTTCTGGATCAAGGTTCCCTGTGGGTTCATCTGCTAAGATTAATTTAGGGTCATTAAGTAGAGCTCTAGCTATTGAAACTCTTTGCTGTTCTCCACCAGAAAGCTCATGGGGCATTTTTGTCCCAGTATCGTCGAGACCAACCATTTTCAGACAGGCCAAGCTGCGCTCATGAATTTCTTTTTTCTTTTTCCAACCCGTTGCTTTAAGCACAAAATATAGGTTTTGTAAAACATTACGATCCATGAGTAATTGAAAATCTTGAAAGACAATACCTATCTTTCTTCGCATTAATGGGATATGCTTTCTTTTGAGCTTTGTCAAATTAAATTCATCAAATTGACCAGACCCTTCTCCAAGTGGGAGCTCACCGTATAATGTTTTCATTAAACTACTTTTACCACTGCCTGTTTTTCCAATTAGAAAAATAAATTCACCTTCTTGAACAGATAGCTGAACATTGGAAAGAACCTTGTTTCCCTTCTGAAAAATATTGACGTTGTTAAGAGTAACTACTTCAGACATAATACTTATAGGTTTATACAAAAGTGCAGAATCATCCTTGTCAAAATATATTTACGCAATAATATCTCTTAACAAGCTAAGGTTTAAAACTTTTGAATTCATGTTTAACTTCATTTGATTGTGAATGTAAATTTGTTTAGTGCGAAAAAGTAGAACATTATTTATTTTAGTGGCCCTTGCCACCCTTCCCTTCCTTGTTTCATCTCAAAAAACAGACAAGTATACCAGCCTTTATGATGGATACTTTAGAGGAGAAGAGCTATATAACAACCTCCAATATGGAGCAGCGAAAAAAGAATTTAGAGCATTTATTGAACTCTGCAATAACTACAATGACCCTTTATTTCAGAAGGCAATGTATTACGAAGGCCTATCTGGTTTAGAGCTATACAATAGTGATGCGATTGATTTATTGATGGATTACAATCGGGTATATCCAGAAAATATTCATAGGTTTTTTATAAATTTTAAAATTGGGAATTCTTTCTTTCAGGATGAAACGTATGATGACGCAGAGTTATGGTTCGGTAAATTATCCGCAGGAGATTTAGATACTTCCTACAGAGAGGAGTATTATTTTAAGCTTGGTTATGCAGCTCTTCAAAATGAGCATTTTGAACTGGCAATCAATGCCTTTAGAGAGAATGTGCAAGGCAAGTCTCAATATGCCCCACCAAGCAAGTATTTCTTTGCGCATTTGTGTTTTGAAAGAGGTTCCTATCAGCTCGCTCTTGAGCAATTTTTAGAACTTGAAAAGAATACAGACTATTGTGGCATCGTACCCTACTATATTGTTCAGATTTTTCACAAGCAAGAAAATTATGATGCTGTTATAGATTATGCCCCAACCGTACTTTCTTGTAAACTCGTAAACCATGAAAAAGATGTGAATCACATTATTGGTAACGCCTTCTACAATAAAAGAAATTATGAAGAGGCACTAGATTATTTATTGAAATATGCAAAAAAATCTCGACTGACAAGAGATGATGCCTATCAGATTGGATATGCGTTATTTGAAACGAAAGAATTTGAAAGTGCAGTTTATTATTTAGATCAAGTGGTTCGCGTTGACGATAGTCTCGGCCAAATTTCCATGTATAAAATTGCAGAGAGTTATCAAATATTGAAAGAACTTTTACCGGCAAGAAGTGCTTTTGAGGCCGCTTCCCAGATGACTGCGATGCCAAAAATAAGTGAGGACGCATTGTATAATTTTGCCGTCATTTCTTTTGCTGTTGATATAAACCCTTATGATGAGTCAGTAAGGGCGTTTGAGAATTATCTCGAGAATTACCCTAATTCCTCCCGTAAAGAAGACGTTTACCAGTACCTTATTAATGCATACAGCTCAACGAGTAATTATAAAAAAGCAATTGAGTCCTTAAATAAACTTCCAACGTTGGATACTAGGTTAAAACGTGTTTATCAAACCCTATCATACAACAGGGGGGTTGAGCTTTTTCAAAAGCGTTTATTTAATTCTTCTATTGCTGCATTTGCTGCTGTCAATGACCATCCTGTTGATTCTGAACTCACCGCACTTTCAAGATACTGGATTGCCGATGCCTATTACAGACAAAATAAAATGCAAGAAGCCATAGCGAACTATAAATTGTTTATAGCTTCTCCTGCCTCAAATTCAATTCCTGAAAAAGTCGATGCTTATTACAACATAGCTTATGCTTATAAAGAAATAGATGCTGAAACAAGAGCCTCAGAGAACTTTAGAATATATCTTCAGTCGAACCCCAATAATGCTCGTAAAGAGGTTGATGCTTGTTTTCGAGTTGCAGATATATTTTATCTCAATAAAGAAAATGCCTTAGCGATTGAGTTTTATGAAAAGGCACTCGCTTATAACTCTAGTCTAAATGACAAAGCCCTTTATTATGTTGCAAAGACCTACGGATATAGTGGGCAAGGTAATCTTAAAGTAGCGAAGTTAAAAGAAATCTTAACGGTATATTCAAACTCGAAATATGCGATGAATGCCACATACGAATTAGCAAATACCTATTCTTCGATAGGTAATAACGATGATGCTTTAACCTATTACGATAATTTAATAATTGATTTCCCAAATTCACCCTTTATAACGCAAGCCAAAATAGGAAAGGCAAACTGTTATTTGAAAAAATGGCAATATGACAAAGCCGAAACTGCCTACCTCAAGGTACTGGCTGAACACGAAAATGAAAACGATGTTTGCGAAATTGCAGCGAAAGGCCTTGTAGATGTATATACCGCACAACAAAAGCCACAGAAAGCTGCTGAGGTCGTTGACCGATATAGCTGTATAAATTACTCTGATGATGAAAAGGAGAACTTATTTTATACACCAGCACTTCAAGCTTATTTAGATACCAATTATCAAGAAGCGATTGATAAATTCAAGGTCTATTTGAATAGCTTTTCAGAGTCAGGACAATATGTATCTGAAACTTATTATTATTTGGGCACTTCATATCTTGCTATTAATGATACTTTGAATGGTATTCAGAATTATGAATTATTTCTAGAGGCTACAAGCAATTCATATAGTGAGACTGCGGCAAGAAGAGTCAGTCGCTTTTATTATGAACAAAAGAATTATCAAAAAGCATTACCTTATTACGAAAGGCTTGAGTCACTTGCAACCACGCCTAGCACCTTGTTTACGGCGAGATTCGGAATTACTAGAGCAGCATTTTTTACTGAAGACTATGATAAGAGTAAGGAATATGCCACTCGCGTACTTGAATCCTCAACATTGACAGATATTCAGGAGGCAGAGTCAAATTATGCTCAAGGTATCTCAGCTTTTAAACTAAAGCAGTACGATGATGCCCAAGTCCCGTTACAATGGCTTGTTGATAACACAACTACTTTTATGGGTTCTGAGGCAAAATATACAATGGCTTTTATTCACTACGAGCTTAATGACTTTAACACATCAAACAAAGAGATCCAAGAACTTTTAAAAATGAAACCTAGTTATGATTTTTGGATTGCTAAAGGACTGATTTTAAAGTCAAGGATTTTATTAAAGCAGACAGATTATGTTCAAGCAGAACAAAACTTAAAGTCCGTAAAAGAACATTACCCGAATCAAGATGATGGAATTATTGAAGAAGCCAATGCCTTATGGGAAGAAATTTTAATCCTTAAAGAAGCTGATGAAAACAATAATGAGGAAAGCCCTGAAACTAAAATTGAGATAGATGAAGAATAGCCGCCTGATTTTAATGTTGTGTTTTCTTTTTGCATTTTTCCAACTGAGTTATGCGCAACCTCCCGATGTAACTATTGATGGAAAGGGAAGTAGGCAAGTTGAGCCTGCAACGAGATTAACACTTTCGCCTAAAATTATTGATACAGTTAAGCCTTCAGCGGTCGCCTCCTATCCTTTATTGGTTTATTTATACCCTACAGAAATTCAATTAAGCCCTATCAAGGCTGCAGAGATTGAGACTACAGAAAAATTACGTCAGCTCTATCCATTTTATGCCAAAATAGGAATGGGTTCAGGGATTATGCCTTTAGGTCAATTTGTTTATAACTCTACTAGGTCGAAGGGATATCAATACGGCGTTATGGTTGATCATATTAGCGCTTTTGCACCAATCAAAAACCGAGATGGTGTTGCATATGCACCTGCGAGTTATGATAAAACGAATGCCTCTGTTTATGGAAAGATAGTGGACAATACATACATGATTAATGGGCAGTTGAGTTATATGAATCATGGATTTAATTATTATGGAGTTCCCAATGATACGATTGATCAATCTTTAATTGGTCAGCGGTTTCAGAAAATAGGTGGGCAGCTAGGTTATGTTTCTGATTTTGGAGATAGTGCAGTAATGAATTATGCGGTTAATTTAGGCTACCACTTTTTGCAAACAGCGGCACCTGAAGAAGATTCAATTTCAGATTGGCGAATAGGTGAACACAATGCCTCCTTGAATATTAAAGGTTGGTATAATTATAAATCTGAGGAGTTTTATGCAAACCTGGGAGCACGTGTAAACAGCTATGCTTTTGGGGTTGAAGACTCAATCATTAGCCCAATTATAGACACGGGAAGATTCAGACAAAATTCAATTATTGATTTTAACCCGGGTGTGCTTACGCAACTCATGAATAATCGTTTTAAGCTAGATATTGGACTTTCTATGGCGCTGGATATTGGGGAAGAAACACGTTTTTATATATACCCTCAAGCTGAGATTAAATATTCATTATTTAATGACATCTTCATTCCTTTTGCTGGGATAAGAGGAGGATTAACTCAAAATTCGTTTTCCTCGCTTACAAATGTAAACCAGTTTTTAGCACCTTCAATTGTTTTAGCTAACGAAAATAATCCATATGATATTTTTGGTGGAATTAAAGGGACTTTAAGTAAAAAAATGGGGTTCAACATTAATGCGAGTTTCAAAAAAATAACCAATAAGGCATTTTTTGTAACAGATACTTTATCGGCACTTCGAAATCAATTTGGCCTCATATATGATACATTGAATCATACCCGTATTGAAGCATCAATTTTCTATCAATTAGATGAGAAACTTAAAATTGACGGCATGGCAAGATTCAATTCCTATGAAACGATGAATGAGACTTATGGTTGGAATTTGCCCATTTTAGAGTTTCAACTTCGAGCAGCATATAACTTATTTGATAAATTCATGCTGAATCTTGATGGTCATATTGAAACAGGGAGAAAAGCCCTAATATATGACTTAATTGAAGGCGCGGAAGAGGAAAACAATCAATACTACATAAATCTTGGCGCAATCGTTGACTTTAATTTAGGTGTTTCTTACCGCTATAATAAAAGGGTAACGGCATTTGTGCAATTAAACAATCTGGCTTCTCAACGCTACAATAGTTGGTACAATTACCCAGTTCAACCAATTCAGATTATGGGTGGCGTATCGTTTAGGTTTTAAAATAAGTTAATGTGAATTCAGAGGCAATATTTCTAGTAAGAAAAGGACCTGCAAAGCAAGCTTTTGAAAAACAAAAAATTTCCCTTCCCGCTTTAAAGGATCACGAAGTCTTAATCGAAAGTGAGGCTTTTGGATTGAATTATGCGGATGTAATGGCTAGAAATGGTCTTTATCGAGAAGCACCTCCTATGCCATGTGTTATCGGTTATGAAGTTGTAGGTAGAATCATAGAGGTCGGTTCGAAAGGAGACTCGAAATTAGTCGGTCAACGGGTATTGGCTTTTTGTAGATTTGGCGGATATGGACGTCACGTTATTACGACCCAATTAGCGGTCTTACAAATCGGAGATTTGCCATCAGCAGAGGTACTGGCTCTTAGTACTCAAGGCGTAACAGCATACTACATGTCGGATTATTTAGCTCCAATTCAAAAAGGAGACCGTGTTTTAATTCATGCCGCTGCGGGTGGGGTAGGAACGATGCTTATCCAATTAGCAAAACGAAAGGGAGCAGAAGTAATCGCAAAGGTGGGTTCCTCTCAGAAAGAACAACTAGCGAAAGAAATGGGGGCTGATTATACCATAAACTATAAAGCCCGAGATTATTATGAATCACTTAAGGATACACCTAAAATTGATGTGAGCTATAACCCATTTGGGGGTTCAACTTTTAAAAAGGATTTTAAACTTTTAAGACCAGGAGGTAAATTGTTTTTATTTGGAGGTTCTGAATTGTCTGGGGGTAAATTTGGTTTTATTTCTTCTTTGAATTTTTTAAGAAAAATGGGAGTTTTAATTCCGGCTGTATTGATGATGAGCTCTAAAAGTATTTTAGGTGTAAACATGCTTAAGGTCGGTGACTATCATCCCCAAGTTATGAATGATTGTATGGCAGCAGTCCTTCAATTGTATAAGAATAAAGAAATTAAAGCAGTTGTAGGAAAGGTTTATCCAGTTGATCAAATTGCATTCGCACACGAATATTTAGAAAGTGGTAACTCTACAGGAAAGATATCAATTCTTTGGGATTAGGCCTTTTTAGAAAATAGTTTCGAGAATAAGTTCTTTATTTGCGAACGAAATAAAAACATTAATATCAAATAAGGAATAATCATGAGAAAGAGGATTCCAGAATTAATCGTGCTACCAAAAGACGCTTCCTCTAAACCGCTTCCTTGTTCCGATAACAGCTTACATTGAGAACAGCCTTGGCCCCAAAGAGACTCAGAAAACGTTATTAATAAACCGAAAAAAAGAAATACTTTCAATTTCATTTTATTATTTTTTTTACAACATCCCAAAGGTACGAATTGCTTAATGCAAAACAAAATACGCTAACTTTACACTATGAAAAACTACCTCATCATTATTCTATTGGCCAGTATGGTTTTTGGGTGTTCACCTGATTCAGATAAGGGAACTAAAAATATATCGGTTGATGTCTCGAATATAGATGCTTATGTTGATCAAATGGCATTGTTGAATAACAAACTTAAGAAGCGTCCCAATGATATTTCTCTTTTGCTTCAAAGTGCGAATTTAGCACTTGAGAATTATGACTATTCTAAGGCGCTTTCGGATGCTGCAAAAGCCTTCAGGCTTGATAGTAACAATGTTGATACAAAACTAGTATACGCACTTACTATAATTAATCAGTCGAATCGTTCAGTTGCCGATATTAGAAGGGCACAGCATTATTTTCAAAGTATTATAAAAGTGCTTCCTGACGATCCTAAAGCCATGATCGGACTAGCGAACACTTATGTTCTACAACAAGACTTTGAACAGGCTAGAGATTGGATTGATAAGACTCTCGCTATTTCCCCTAAGTTTTTTGATGCTCATGTATTGAAAGGGAGTATCTACAAAGTTTTGTCTGCTGCATTGACAGGAGATGAGGGTTCGGAGACCCTATCAAGAGCTTATATGGATTCCGCAATTCAAACGTATGCGCGAGTGAGTCAATATTATCCCGATCGTCCAGAAACATATGTTCAATTAGGAATATTGTACCAACAGTCAGGTAATAAAAGTTGTATTGACCAATTTTATTCGGCTGTTCAATTGTCACCAGGGAATTTAGATTACATGTATGCCCTTGCATACGCCTACAGCCTTTTTAATCAAGAGCGCAGGGCAATGATTGTATATCAGGAAATGCAAGATTTGGATTCAAGCTATAGTGAGGCCTATTGTCAAATGGGACAGATTTATCAGAAAAAATATAATGAATTAGATAGCGCTTTGTTCATGTATAGAGAGGTTATTTCGATAGACCCAAATCACGTCGATGCTTATGTGAATATGGGTGTGATTTATGAAGCTCAAAAACAAAACACAAATGCCCTTAGGAGCTATGCAAAGGCATTAGCCATCCAGCCTGAAGATAGAAGTCCTTTTATGAGTTTGAACGACTTTACTATGAATCAAGGTTTGGCTAGAGCTTATGCTGATGAACTCAAGACAAAGCTTTGAAAAGGATAGAGATTATAGGGGCCTTATTTGGAGATGCAGCATTGCCACTTTTAGGCTTTTTATTTTGGGATTGGGGCTTCTATTTCATTGTTTTGTTTTTTGTATTTGATATTTTGATTCGCAGCTTCTTCTTGATGAAAAGAGTGAAAAATTTACCATCGATGAATATTAATCATCGTTTTGCCCTTGTTGGAATTTCAATGACACTTCTAGAGTTGAGCTTACTACATTTATTGGTTTTTCTCACTTTAACTCCTATTGGTTTCTTTGAAGAATTATGGGCCTTCTTGAGCTATGAGGAAATGGGCATTGCACAAGGCGTTGTGCTGATTCCACTATTGATCTTCAACGAACTTTTCAGAATCAGGAATGAACAGAAAGCCAAAGTTCCTCAAAACGTACGATTTGAAATCTTGAAGAGTAGCCAATATTTTCAGTTCGGTCGTTTGATCCTTTGGTGCATAGTTATTGTTGGGTCCTGCTTTTTAGATATTAAACAAAGTGTTTTAGTGGCCGTTCTTATTGCGACACTTTGTGTCCAGCCATTTTATGTCTTCAGAAATATCTCTTAAGGCAATGGATATAAAGGGATAAATTAAATTTTAGATTATTTTTGTTGAGCTAATGAGTGCTATGGATAAAAATCAAGAGTTACACGATAAAAGAAGCAAGTCCGCACTTGGAGGTGGAGTTGAAAGAATAGAACGACAACACAATCAGGGCAAGTTAAGCGCACGAGAAAGGATAAAGGTTTTACTCGATGAGGAGAGCTTTAATGAAATTGGAGGATTTGTTGAACATCGCGCAACGGCTTTTGGTTTGGATAAACAAAAGATTCCCGGAGACGGTGTGATTTCAGGTTATGGAACAATACACGGAAGACTTGTTTATGTTTTTTCACAAGACTTTACTGTTTTAGGCGGGTCGCTTTCTGAGACACACGCTGCAAAAATATGTCGTGTCATGGATATGGCACTCAAAAATGGTGCTCCGCTAATTGGTCTCAATGATTCTGGTGGCGCAAGAATTCAAGAAGGTGTAGTTTCATTAGCCGGATATGCGGATATTTTTTATAGAAACACTCGCGCTTCAGGTGTTATACCTCAGCTCTCCGTAATAATGGGGCCGTGTGCTGGTGGTGCTGTTTATTCTCCCGCATTGACAGATTTTATCTTTATGGTTGAGGACACATCGTACATGTTTGTGACGGGCCCGAATGTTGTAAAGACAGTGACACATGAAGAGGTTAGCTCTGAAGATTTAGGTGGTGCTAAAACACATGCGGAGAAATCAGGAGTCAATCACTTTACCGCTGGTAACGACGTGGAATGTTTGAAAAGTGTACGTGATTTAATGAGTTATCTCCCTCAAAATGCTCAGGAAGAGGCTCCTCACCCGAAGGTGTTCAGCTTTGACGCAAAAAAAGAAAATAATATAGAAGAGGTTTTACCTGAAAACGCTACGATTCCTTATGATATTAGAAAGATTGTGGATTGTGTCATCGACGATGGATCTTTTAGAGAGGTGCATAAAGACTTTGCAACAAATATTGTTGTTGGTTTTGCAAGGATTGAAGGTAGAACAATCGGTGTAGTTGCGAATCAACCGGCATCTCTTGCAGGGGTATTGGATATAGATTCCTCGCGAAAAGGAGCGAGATTTGTAAGGTTTTGTGATGCTTTTAATATCCCGTTACTTGTATTTGAGGATGTGCCTGGCTTCTTACCTGGTACGGATCAAGAATGGCGCGGTATAATATCTCATGGAGCAAAGCTTTTATATGCTTTTTCTGAAGCTACAGTTCCAAGAATAACAGTAATAACAAGAAAGGCATATGGTGGTGCTTTTGACGTCATGAACTCTAAAAGCATAGGTTCTGATTTAAATTTTGCTTGGCCTACAGCCGAAATTGCTGTTATGGGAGCCAAAGGAGCAGCTGAAATAATTTTTAAAAAGGAAATTGCAAATAGTGAGGACCCTCAAAAGAAATGGCTTGAGAAAGAAGCGGAGTATGCATCTCTTTTTGCGAATCCATATAGGGCGGCAGAGCGTGGCATCGTTGATGAAGTGATTTTTCCACATGAAACAAGAAGCAGAGTAATTGCGGGATTCAAGATGCTTGAAAATAAAAATGAATCCTTACCAAATAAAAAACATGGGAATATCCCACTTTAACAAAATAAGAAATGAAAGAATTAATAGAAGCTTTTCCAAATAACATCACAGAGGCCTTAAAAATTGCAGAGGCTTCGACCTTAAAGAAACCTGTGCATAAAACCACAAATATTGTAATGTGTGGTCTAGGAGGATCCGGAATAGGCGCTAAAATGGTAGCGAACTGGCTACAAGATGAATTAAAAGTCCCTGTTACTCAGGTAAACGATTATACACTTCCTGGATTTGTAAATGAAAACACTCTAGTTGTTGGGTCGAGCTACTCTGGAAATACGGAGGAAACAACAATTGCTTTGGAAGATGCTAAATTGAGAGGGTGTCATATTATCGCAATTTGTAGCGGTGGAAAACTTGAACAATTTTGTAAGGATAACGATTATGATTGTATTCTTGTACCTGGGGGGAACCCACCAAGAAGTGCTTTGGCCTATTCAGTAATTCAATTGCTTCATATATTTGCAACTTTGGGTTTCTCATCTCATCAACGAAAAGAAGAAATGATTGCCGCAGGCGCATTCATATCCGCACAACAAGATGAAATTCATGCGCATGCAAAAGAAATGGCCGCCCACCTATTTGGCAAAGTTGGTGTTTATTATGCCGAGACAAAGTACGAAGGCATCATTGTTCGGGCGCGTCAACAGTTTAATGAAAACTCCAAATATTTAGGATGGCATCATGTAATTCCTGAGATGAACCACAACGAACTAGTCGGATGGACTGGTGGTGATGAACGATTTGCGCCAATATTTTTTGACACGGGTGATTTACATCCAAGGAATTATAAAAGGTTTGAAATTTCAAAAGCTGCAATCGAGAAAAAATGTGGCAAAGTATTAAGTGTTAATGCCAAAGGCAATTCATTTATTGAGCGCTCAATTTATCTTATAAATATAGTTGATTGGGCTTCTTATTATTTGTGTGAAATGAATGGTGCAGATATCATTGATATAGAAATCATCGACTATCTGAAAGGTGAATTGGCGAAGTTTTAGCCCATGAAACCAAGAGTAATTGTCCATGATATTGGGGTAGTAGATTATCAAGAAGCTTGGGATTTTCAAGAAGAATTATTCAAAGCCTCTGTAGATTTAAAAATCTCCAATAGAAAGGGCACAACTCAACAAAAAACATTGAATCATTTATTGTTTTGTGAGCATCCTCATGTTTATACTTTAGGTAAAAGTGGTAAAGAGTCCCATTTATTACTGAACAATGAGGAGCTCAAAGAAAAAAATGCTGCTTTTTATAAAATAAATCGTGGTGGTGATATAACCTACCATGGACCGGGTCAGCTAGTAGTGTATCCAATACTGGATCTTGAGTATTTCTTTACGGATATTCATAAATACATGAGGTTGTTAGAAGAAGCCGTTATTCATACGATTGCTGCATATGGTCTTAAAGGAGACAGAATAGACGGCATGACAGGAGTATGGCTAGATGTCGGAACCCCTCAGGAGCGTAAGATATGTGCCCTTGGTGTTAAGGCATCTCGATGGGTCACAATGCATGGAATAGGA
>Ga0115572_10002638_pt1 | contig 14235 bp, 10 predicted proteins | sample COGITO_mtgs_1206_FD_88681 | JGI IMG/M metagenome (GOLD analysis project Ga0115572, IMG submission 88681) | Pelagic marine microbial communities from North Sea - COGITO_mtgs_120607 | ecosystem: Environmental > Aquatic > Marine > Epipelagic | place: Germany:Helgoland, sampling site Kabeltonne... | reverse complement strand
TAATGACGGGGAAAACAGTTATCGCCATTGCTCATAGACTCTCAACGATTGCACAAATGGACAGACTAATTGTTTTAGATGAAGGCGGAATTGTTGAGCAAGGTAGCCATCAAGAATTATTATCTCAAAACGGTATTTATGCTGCACTTTGGGCGCATCAGACGGGTGGTTTTATCGGTGTTGAATAATACTTAACACATAATATTTTTATTAAACTCACATGCTCTTAAAATTGCAGCTCTGTTATAAGAGCATGTGAAATGATTTAATCCCGCCCGTTTTTTTAACAACAAGATTTATTTTACCTTTATGCTCTTTTTCAACCAGTAATCTGTACTCACTAAACGCCCACCTCCACTGAAAAATAAACTGAGTAGCATCGCAAAATATATCACTGAAAATTCAATGCCATTGTTTAAAATTACCGGCTTGCCTCTTTCGTATAAGTAATCTGGGTATCCATGGTTTTCTACCAATTCATGTATTTTATCAATACGTACTTTGGCCTCAACTGAATTTTCTAGGCTTGCATTTGCACCAGGTATGGCTAACCAATCGAGTACTTTGGCTGCACTGGTACTGGGGTCTGTAGGTGCAATTGCAAACCACCCATTACTCCAATGCACCGTTGTAGCAGCCACAACCATGGTAAACATAAGCGGAATTGTCACAAGTCTTGTTAATAACCCAATAAGTAATAACCAACCACCTATAAACTCTGTCCAGCCCGCTAAAAAGGCAAGTACATCAGGAAAAGGCAATCCTAAACCCCACTCTTCATTACCAAACCAATTTATAACATCGCTAGATGCTAAGAAAAATTCAGACAAATTCGTCATATCTTGGCTGATATTAAGCTTGCTATACCCTGCAATGATCATAACTGGGGCAAGTATTAATCTAAAGATAAGCGCAGGAATGCCATCAGCGATTGATAGACGTTTTATAACGAGAGAATAGGTATTACAAAGGGATGAAATCATAGCAGTCCTGTAATTTTGCTGTTCTAAATTACAAGACCGCTTATGCTAGGAACTTATTTCACTTAAATTTTACGGGCTACTTGCAGGGCCTCAAAAATAGCACGTTTAGCATCTATAGCTGCGGCTAATTTTGCGCCCCCTATGACATGTACTTTAGGGTTTTCCTCTAAAGCATTGACTGCTTCATTGTTTGAAACTTGCCCAATACACGCAATTACCGTATCAACAGGTAAAACTTGCTCCTCTCCAGCCACATTGATTGTTAAGCCTTGATTATCAAACTTAACATATTCACAACCTGCAATTTGCTTTACACCATGTTGTTTTGCCACTTGACGGTGGATCCAGCCAGTCGTTTTGCCTAAATCACTGCCAAAACGCCCAGCACTTCGCTTAAGCATATAAAGCTGACGGCTATCTTTATGGGGCGCAGCATCACACTCAATTCCCCACTGTGATTTAAAGTCATTGATGCTTTGCTTGGGGCTTTCACTTAAAAATGCCACCATATCAAAACCAATTCCACCTGCACCTAAAATTGCAATTGAGTTGCCAAGTTCAACTTCACCTCTTATAACTTCATCATAAGCAAATACACGTTTACCATCTTCACAACTGAACGTTGCCTCTCTAGGTCTAACACCCGTAGCAAATACAACATCATCATAACTATCAAGCATTGAATCAGCGTAGTCTTTTCCGAGTTCTATTTTTACATTTAACCTAGCAAGTTCGTTGATAAAGTAAGTGAGTGTGTAGTTAAAGTCTTCTTTGCCGGGTATGCGCATTGCCAGATTAAATTGCCCACCCATATCTTGCTTTTTATCAATTAGGGTAACGTTGTGGCCTTTTTGTGCTAAGTAACAACTGGCAGAAAGCCCTGCAGGGCCCGCACCAACAACTAATACAGTTTTAGCTTTTTCTGCTTGTTCTAAAGGATAGTCTAATTCAAAACCGGCTTGTGGATTTACCAAGCAAGTAGCACGTTTACCTTTAAACACATGGTCTAAACATCCTTGGTTACAGCCAATACAAACATTGATATGTTTACTTTGCTCTGCTTGATATTTATTAAATAATTCAGGGTCAGCGAGTAAAGGACGAGCCATTGAAATGAGATCCGCTTCACCAGCCTTTAAAATATCGTTGGCAATTTGCGGTGTATTGATTCGGTTTACAGCGATTACAGGAACTGATACCACGTCTTTTAATCGTTTTGACGCTTCTTTAAACGCACCGGGTGGAACCATGCTTGCAATCGTTGGTACTCTCGCTTCGTGCCAACCTATCCCCGTATTGAATATATCTACCCCCGCTTTTTCAAGGGCTTTGGCTTGAATTGTTACTTCATCGGGCGTAGAGCCGTTTGGAATTAAGTCCATCACAGACAATCTAAAGATAATGATAAAGCTGTCACTTACATTAGCACGAACAGCTTCAACAATTTCAATCGCCAAACGCATTCGATTCTCTAAGCTACCACCGTACTGATCATTACGTTTATTGGTGTGATCAGCCATAAATTCATTGATAAGGTAACCTTCAGAGCCCATGATTTCAACGCCATCATAACCGGCTTTTTGCGCAAGTTTTGCTGAATGGGCAAAATCCTTAATTGTCTTTTTAATCGAGCCAATTGACATTGACTTGGGTTTGTAAGGATTGATAGGTGCTTGAATAGCGCTCGGAGCTTGATTAAAAGGATGATAGGCATAACGACCAGCATGCAACAATTGTAAACAAATTTTGCCGCCATTTTCATGCACAACATCTGTGTATGCTCGGTGTTTTATCACATCATAAAAATTATTAAACGATGACGAGATAGGCGTTAGCTTACCACGTATATTTGGGCTGTAACCTCCTGTAATAATCATACCGGTGCCGCCTTTAGCGCGCGCTTGATAAAATGCTTTTAAGCGCTTTCTATTATGCCAGCCCTCCTCAAGCCCGGTGTGCATTGATCCCATTACTAAGCGGTTACGTAAATGTGTGTGTTTTAATTGTAATTGTTGTTCTAACATTTTATGCCCCATTCAACTGGTCTAACCTCTAACATTAGCTAATTCTGCTGGATTGACAAGCATTAAGCAATAAGTGAATAACAAAAACCTAAAATAAGCCAGTTAAGGTGAGGATTTATTTAAATATAAACACTTAGTTACGATTTAACAGTTAAGTTTATTTTCGTTCTAAGCTACTATAGGATGAGTAATAAGGTGTACCAAATTAAGGATTTATTTTGATAGCAAAGATATTTAAAGGTCTTTGGGCAGGGTTAAATTTCTCTCGCCGCTTAGTTCTAAACTTTTTATTCGTGCTGCTAGTAATTTTATTTTTTGTTTCTATAACAAGTGACGAAGATGAAATAACTGTGGCTGACAAATCTGTGCTTAGGCTTAATCTTAACGGACCAATTGTTGAGGAAAAAACCTACGTAGATCCTGTTGAAGCGGCCATCAATGATGCAACGATGGGCAATGAAGTCCCAGCTGAAATATTGCTTGACGATATTATCACTGTTATTGATGAAGCTGCCAATGATGATCGTATCAGCATAATCTTGCTCGATCTTCAAAAAATGCCCAATGCGCATTTAAATAAGCTCAAACAAATTACACAAGCAATAGAGCGTTTTAAAGCCACAGGCAAAAAAGTAATATCGACTGGCTATTATTATACACAAGCGCAATACTACCTTGCAGCCCATGCTGACGAAGTAACAATGCACCCCTATGGCGGTGTTTCTATTGAAGGTTATGGAATGTTTCCGTTGTACTTTAAAGATGCGCTTGAAAAACTTGCCGTCACGCAACATATTTTTAGAGTAGGTACATTCAAGTCAGCAGTTGAACCTTTCATTCGTAATGACATGTCTGATGCAGCGAAAGAAGCAAACAGAGTATGGTTAGGTGCACTATGGCAAGAATATAAACAAGATGTAGCTGCTGTTCGCCCATTTGATGAATCAAACTTTGATGAAACAATGGATGAATTGTTAGTTAAAATGCAAGCCGTTAATGGTGATTCTGGTAAATACTCGTTAGAAAATCAATGGGTCGATTCACTTAAGTCTAACCAACAAATAAGACAGCAGCTGATTGATTTGGTTGGAACGGAAGAAACAGGTAAAACTTTTAACCAAGTCTCTTTTTACGATTACCTATCTCTTGTGAAGCCACCTGTGCAATTTGATAACCCAATTACTGAGAAAGTTGCAGTGGTCGTGGCAAGAGGTACTATTGTTGATGGTGAGCGACGTGCTGGAGAAATTGGTGGTGATTCAACTGCAGCATTGTTACGCAAAGCTCGTTTGGATGACAAAGTAAAAGCGGTTGTATTACGTATTGATTCAGGAGGCGGTAGTATGTTTGCCTCAGAAGTAATTCGTGCCGAAGTCCTAGCTATAAAAGCTGCAGGTAAACCTGTCATTGCTTCTATGAGTTCTGTTGCAGCATCTGGTGGTTATTGGATTGCATCTGCTGCTAATGAAATATGGGCAGCCCCGAGCACAATCACAGGTTCCATTGGGGTATTTGGTAGTTTTATGACTTTCGAAAACACCATGGCAAAACTGGGTGTTTACTCTGACGGAATTGCAACCACTGAAATGGCTGGTTTATCGATCACTCGCCCTCTAAATGAAAAAATGGCGCAAGTGATTCAACTGAGTGTGGAAGATGCGTACAGACGCTTTTTAGATGTTGTAGCTGATGCGCGTGATATGACACCAGAGCAAGTAGACAAAATAGCACAAGGCCGTGTCTGGATAGCCTCACAAGCGCTTGAACTTGGTTTAGTAGATAAACTGGGTAACAAGCAAGATGCAATTGATGCCGCTGCCGCATTAGCTAAGCTTGATTTTTATGAAGTAAAAACAATTAAGCAAAGCTTATCTCCTCAAGAGCAAATGCTACAGGATATTTTTGGCAGTGCGATGGTTAAATCGTTTATCGGTAATACTACGGGTAGTGTTATTGGTGACAAGGTAGGCGTTAACTCACTAATCAACCAATTTAGCACTGAGGTAAATAATCTAAAAGATTACAATGATCCACAGAATATTTATTCTCGTTGTATCGTGTGCGATGTGATCAAGTAATTTAACTAACTACACCTGTTTTCTTTAACCTCACAGGTTATACTAAGCCCAGTTTTTTTACTGGGCTTTTTTATGAAACGCAAACGCATATACATCGCATATACTGGTGGTACCATCGGTATGAAAAAATCAAGTCGCGGCTATATTCCTGCGGAAGGTTTTTTAACACAAACAGTGGTCAACAACGCAGAATTTAACCGTGATGAAATGCCACTATTTGATATTCACGAATACTCTCCACTAATTGATTCGTCAGATATGTCACCTGCCCATTGGCAACTAATCGCAGATGATATTAAGAGTAAATACCACGATTACGATGGCTTTGTTGTCCTTCACGGCACTGATACAATGGCTTACACAGCGTCAGCTCTTTCTTTTATGTTTGAAAATCTTACCAAGCCGGTAATAGTAACGGGATCACAAATCCCTTTATCGCAATTGCGTTCTGACGGCCAAGTAAACTTATTGAATGCGATGTATCTTGCTGCAAACTACCCAATTGCAGAAGTGAGTTTATTCTTTAATAACCAGTTATTCAGGGGTAATAGAGCAACAAAAGCACATGCAGATGGATTTGATGCATTTGCATCACCAAACCTAGACCCTTTAGCTCTCTCAGGAATCAATATTCAATTATTGAAAGGACAGCTTAGCCCTTATGTTGAAAATGAGCTACAAATTACTAATATCACACCCCAACCTATCGGTGTTCTTTATTTATACCCAGGAATTAGCCACGCGGTGGTCAAGAGTCTGGTTAACGACAACATTAAGGCACTAGTTTTATTAAGCTTTGGGGTGGGTAATGCTCCTCAAGACCCTGTGTTTTTAGAAATCTTATCGTCCGCGAGTAAGCGAGGCATTGTCATTATTAATCTTACACAATGTTTAAAAGGCCATGTAAACATGGGTGGATATGCAACAGGCAATGCGCTGTTAAACAGTGGCGTCATTAGTGGTTATGATATGACACTTGAAGCCTGCCTAACCAAGTTACATTATTTGTTAAGTCAAAGTCTTGAAGTGGAAACTATTCGCCATCTTATGCAAGACAACCTTCGTGGTGAGCTTAGCCGTTAAACTGCTATATTGTTCAATACAAATAAAAAAGGCACGCTTACAAGCGTGCCTTTTACTTTAATTTTTAATAACTAACGAAATACGCGTCGTAAACCAACAAGGGGTAACAACAACAAGCTGTACCATGGGAAGCTGGCAGATTGACGTTCATATGTTTCAGTCTCTTCGTCTGAACATTTGTCAATTTCACCTTCAGTTGGGGTTAGCTTTACAGCAACAACAGCACTTTCATATTCAATATTACCATTTATATCAGTAACGACTCCACCTAAGCTATCTGTCTTTTCAACCGTCTTAGTTGCAACACCAAATATTTCATTGTCGTTGTTAATCGCTTTGGCTTCAGACATTAGGTACTTGTAACGCGTTTCACCGTCGCTTTCGTAACATGGGAGTAAATCATTGATGTTTGTAATCTTATCATCGCCGATTTGGTACATGAACGCTTCACGACGACGAGAACCAACATTAAATACGTCTGTCTCACCTTCACCAACAATAATACCATTATCATTAATATCATTTGCGTATGAACTTGAGCTGCCAAAGAAATCGGTTGGGAAAACAGTAGAACCTGTTGCTATATCGTGATAGAAAAACTTGTAGCGATTAGCCCCTTCAATTGGTCTAAGCGCATAACCAGTGACTACATTATTATCGTTAATTGCCGTTGATTTACCATCAAACCAATCATCATCTTGATCCACTATTTCTTCAACTTTACCGTCTTTATAGTACACAGGAAGCGACCTAATTGTGCTAGAGCGGCTATTATCACGGATATCTGATGTGCCAACGGCAATACCATTACTATTTACGGCTAATGCATTACTTACAAAAGCAAAATTTTCATCATCTTCTGGTGTAACACCAAAACCTAATTGCTCAGTACTCGTAATGTTAAAGCTTGTGTCTAGCGTCCATTTAACAGCGCGAAGGTCAAAAAGGCGCGTGGATGAATTGCGAAATAAGTTTTCAATACAAACACTAATCGGTAAATCTAATCCATCACAATCATCATCAATGTCTTCTTGTCTATCACTTGGAATGCCAACTGAGGTTTGTCCAACAACAACGTATCCGTCATCCGTTTTAACAATATCATTAGCTGCACTGATGCCACCAAACTCATCAAATTCAGGCGGTATTTCAAATACAACGCCAGAGTCAGATATAATTGCTGCGCGATTTATAAAGTCACGAACAAAATGAGTTTCTTCTTCTGTTTCACCATCAGGTGTAAATTGAAGTTTCTCATAAGGTGCACTGCCCCAACCAACTGATGTACCGTCTTCAGCAATGGCATTATAAAATGCATTTACAGAGCGAGTTACACCATCATAATCAACTGAAGCAATGTCAAAAAATGTTTGTTCCTGAGCTGGTTGTTGATTACCAGGGTATCTAAGTGCTGCTAAATTGCCGACATTTTGGTATTGACTGTTATTATTTGCTCTATCGCTTCTCAACAGCGAATGCATAAATGCATGCGCATCAGGGTTTGTGGCAGCGGCGTTATTGTTTTCGATGTCATCTAAAGTGAATGTAATCTCTTTATCAATAAGCTCAAAATTAGCTTCAGCCACCTTATAGGCATCTGTAATGATACTATCTGTGAAATCTATATAACTGATATCAATTGGAAGGTTGTATAAACCATTTGCAAGTCCAATTACATGACCACTTTCACTAACGTCAGTCACATAGGTATGTTTAGCTTCGTCAAATGAACCCAGCTCGGTCAACTTATAGGTAGCACTTACTGCTGTTGTGCTCATCGTTGCTAATATACTAGCAGCGAGTAATTTATATTTCATTTTAGTCCTTACTACTGATTCTTTAAATCTTCTAATTCTTCCCAGCGCTCTAACGCAGCTTCAAGGTCTGACTCTAGTTGCGCTAAATGGTTCAATGCTTGTGAAGTGATTGCTGCATCTTGTTTAAAAAAATCAGCGTCGTTTACAAGTACTTGCTGATCTTCAATTGCTTTTTCAATTTGCTCAAGCTTACTGGGTAATTGTTCTAATTCAAGTTTTAATTTGTAAGAGAGTTTATTAGCTTTACTCTCTGTTTTAATTTGTGTTTTTGCTACTTGTTTATCATCTGCTTTGATTGGGGCCGCAGTTTGTTTTTTTTGTTCATCAGCAAGGTAGCGTATATAAGCTTCATAATCACTATAACCCCCTACTATATCGGTAATTTTACCATTACCTTCAAATGCCCAAACACTCGTACATGTATTATCAATAAACTCACGGTCATGGCTTACAATTAGCACTGTCCCCTGATATTGATTAATAATATCTTCTAATAATTCAAGCGTTTCGATATCCAAGTCATTGGTCGGCTCATCTAGTACTAGAATGTTTGATGGTTTTAAGAATAACTTAGCAAGTAACAAGCGATTTTTTTCACCACCTGACAATGCTTTCACGGGTGTACGAGCACGTGCAGGTGGAAATAAAAAGTCTTGTAGATAGCCAAGCACGTGACGTGAACGACCACCCATCATAACTTCTTGCTTACCTTCGGCAACGTTATCTTGCACGGTTGCTTCTTCATCAAGTTTTTGACGATATTGATCAAAATAGGCAAACTCTAAGTTTACACCTTGTTTAATATCACCACTATCTGCTGCTAAATCACCAAACAATAATTTTAACAATGTGGTTTTACCAATACCATTTGGACCAACCAGTCCAATTCTATCGCCACGCATTACTAATGTAGAAAAGTCATCAGCAATGACTTTGTCTTTAAAGGCATGATGAATATGCTTGGCTTCAAATACAAGCTTGCCTGATCTGTCAGCAGTTTCGATGTTAAAATCAGTCTTGCCTACCTGCTCAACACGCTGCTTACGCTCTACGCGAAGTTGTTTGAGTTCACGTACTCGACCTTCATTACGTGTACGACGTGCTTTAACACCTTGACGGATCCACGCTTCTTCTTCTGCTAAGCGCTTATCAAAAAGGGCATTTTGTGTTTCTTCGACCTTTAGATCATGTGCTTTTTGCTCAAGGTAAGTCGCGTAATCACCTGGGTAAGAAATCAACTTACCACGGTCTAAATCTAAAATGCGTGTCGCAACAGCACGAATAAATGCACGGTCATGAGAAATGAAAACAATACCGCCTTTAAACTCTTTTAAAAATTGCTCTAACCACATGACACTGTCCATGTCTAAGTGGTTGGTAGGCTCATCAAGTAAAAGAAGATCTGGTTCACTAACAAGTGCACGGGCTAATGCCACTTTGCGTAACCAACCGCCTGAAAGTGATTCAAGTTTTGCTTCAGGTGAAAGCTCTAGACGAGTTAGAACCAGCTGAATTCGGCTATCAAAACGCCAACCATCCGCCGCTTCTAACTGATTTGATAAACGCTCAAGTTGATTGAGTAGTTTATCAGTGCAATCAGTTTGCAGTTGTGTGCTCACATGGTGGTAATCAATCAGTAAGTTTGCAATATCAGGCATACCTTGAGCAACATAATCGAAAACAGTGCCACTAGCACCTTTTGGCGGATCTTGTTCTAAACGAGAAATCTTGATGCCACCAAGCTGGTTAATTTCGCCATCATCTAAAATAACCTGACCATCAAGTACCTTTAAAAGTGTTGATTTACCCGCGCCATTTCGACCAACGATACACACTCGCTCACCTGTTTCGATGACTGCATCTGCGTCGTCTAATAGTGGGTGTGTACCATAAGCTAACTGCGCTTTTGAAATTCTAATTAAATCCATGTTGTCTCTTTACTCTTATTCTGATTGCGTAAAACACTGCTGCACTTGTAGCGCAGTAAACGGCCAATTTAACTGTTGACCGTATTCGCTTTTTAAAACGGGGATTGTTAGTTGGAATTCAGCAATAAGCTGTTCACTACTCATGATGTCAACACGTTGCAATAAAACTGAATCGGTTGTCAGTGGCTCAATAAGTTCAAGCGCTTCTTCGCACAAGTGACAGCCATCGGTATGGTAGAGCGTCCAATTAACCATGGGTTATTAACCAACTATTATGGATTTGTTTATTACGTTTGAAATCTGGTGATAATGTTTTTTCAGATATATTAACCGCTTTTAAGCCAAGACCAATTAAACCAACTTCATCCATTGTAAAACCACGTTTGTTATTAGAAAAGATAAGCGTACCAGAAGGACTTAAAATCTTTTTAACCCACGTTAATAATTTAATATGGTCACGTTGCACATCAAACGCGTCTTTCATGCGTTTTGAGTTTGAAAAAGTTGGCGGATCTAAAAATATCAAATCATATTGACTTGTTGCATATTCTAACCATTTTAAACAATCTGCTTGCTCAAAACGGTAGCGCGTATTACTAATATTGTTCAGCTCAAAATTATCCTGCCCCCACTTTAAGTAGGTTTTAGATAAATCAACTGTAGTAATTGCTTTAGCGCCACCAATGGCTGCATGCACGGATGCCGTACCAGTATAGGCAAATAAATTTAAAAAGCGTTTATCTTTAGCGTTTTGTTGAATATAGCGACGTGCTAGGCGGTGATCTAAAAATAAGCCTGTATCTAAGTAATCAAACAAATTCACTTTAAATTTAGCGCCAAACTCTTCAATCACTTGCGTGCGGTTTTGCTTAGCCATTGGGGTGTATTGCTCTTCCCCTTTTTGCTTTTTACGTACTTTTACGGCGATATTTTCAGGTGCAATATTAAGCTGTTGAGCAGTTAACGTGATTACATCTTGAAGGCGCTTATGCGCTGTAGCATCATCTATTTCTTTTGGTGCGGCATACTCAAAGATAACCGCTGAGTCACCATACACGTCAACAGCCACGTTATATTCTGGGATATCGGCATCATAAACTCGATAAGCTTGCACATCATTTTGCTTGAGCCAATTTTTTAAACCTTGCTTGTTCTTTTTAACACGGTTTGCAAAAGACATTGAACCTTCAAAATTTAAAGCTGGCTTATCTTCTGTTGTTTGGCTTACTTGCTTGTCATCTAACTGATATAAATTTAATACCACGTCAAGCGGGCCGTTTTTAAATTTATAGCGTTTAAGCTTCACGAGCTTTAACAGCTTAAATAGGCTTTCATCCATGCCCAAAAGCGCAAGCTTCCAATTATTAAAGTGCTTTTTAAAGCCCGTACCTAAACTACGATGTAAATCAACTAGCTCTGCCATTGAGCCTATACGTTCACCATAAGGTAAGTTCGAAATCACGACACCTGGCAGTTTCGCAACGGATGTCAGCTTTGTGGCATCGCTTTGCTTAAATTTAATAGTATCACCGAGTTCTGCACGCTTTGCGTTATCGACTGCTTTGCTTAACACTTGTCCGTCGTAATCGTGACCAATTAGCCACAATTTCGGATCTGTTATTTGACCAATAAGTTCTTCTCTTAATGCGTTGAATTTAGCAACACGAAAACTTGGTAACCTTTCAAAAGCGAACCCTTCACGAAATAAGCCAGGCGCTTCATTACGTGCCATACCAGCCGCTTCAATTAAAATGGTGCCTGCACCACAACATGGGTCAAATAAAGGTTGTTGTACGTTCTCAAGCCAACCACTGCGCTTAATAAGTGCCGCGGCTAAATGCTCTTTAATAGGTGCTTTACCTTGTCCTTCACGGTAACCGCGTTCAGACAAACGAGGGCCTGAGTAATCTATATACATGGCAACGCCCTGGCGAGATAAACGCGCAACTACACGTACGTTAGCATCTTGCTTATCAACATTAGGACGTTGTTCATATAAATCATTAAAATAATCAACAATCGCATCTTTGATCACAAGACCTGAGAACTGCGTGTTTTTTAATGAGTCATTAGTACCGTTAAAATCAACAGCAAAGGTTTGAGTTGGACCGAACCATTCTTGCCATGGTTGAAAACGGGCAAATTTGTAAAGGCTATCTTTGTCGTTCACGCCTTCTTTTTCTTCAATCAACATCATGACACGAGTAGCAAAGCGACTCATTAAACACACTTTTTGTGCTAGTGTTGTATCCGCGTCAAAACGCACAGAACCCACTGTTTGTTTGGTAACTGTTGCCCCAATCTCAGTAAGTTCATCAACCAATAAATTTTCGATTCCGATAGAAGTAAGCGCGATAAATTGCAAAGTAAAAACCCTTAGTAGCTAATTGCGCGGGATTATAACATAGGTTGGCAGACAAACACGTGATTATGGGATGAAGGAGTAAAATTTACTTAAGCAGTTATACTGCTTTGGGCTTGTGTATAAATAGGATGTACCCGATTGTTCAGCACCTTGATCACCTCAAATTGATTCAAACTAAGGTTTTCATCTAATTGAAAGTGCTCCGATAAGCTAATACACAAAGAGGCATCTTTATTATGATCAATAATTAAAAATTCACCACACTGTTGGCGGGAATGTAATTTAATTATCGCCTCTACACTGGGCTCATTACCTGCGTAGATATTAAAAAACCAACTTTTGGCTAGTACTGGTTTTAAATGGTATTTTGCCGCAGTTGCATTTAACGCTATTTGACAAATTTCTGCAGGTTGCCACAGACTAAAAGAATCAAGGTATTGATAAACTTGCTGATAAAAAGCTGCGTCTTCGAGGCTAAATTCAACATGTTGTAAGACAGAATCTGTTAATTGACGAAGTTTATAAGGCGTGCACAATTGCATCTCTTGGTTTAGATCAACCAACAAACGATTTCGTTTAGGACAAGCTATCCATTTCCATTGTTTTGATGCTTGTAACATGTGCTCCTAATGACTCCTTTTATACTTTGGCTAATAATTATAGCCGCTTTTGACCATTTAATACAAATTCTATTAGAACATTTATCGAACGATCAAAAGCTTACATAACTGATCCTTATAAGCCTGAAAGGATCGTTTTTACCAATTGTGGGCCTTTATATATAAAACCAGTATAGACTTGAACTAAATCTGCACCATTATTCAATTTTTCTTTGGCGCTAGCTGCATCATCAATGCCACCTACACCAATAATAGGTAATTTACCTTGTGTGAGGCGTTTGAGCTCTTTAACAACATGAGTTGAACGCTCTCGTACAGGGAGTCCTGATAACCCGCCCGCTTCATCAGCATATTGCTGGCCTTGTACAGCACCTCGCTCTAACGTAGTGTTTGTTGCGATAACCCCATCAATATTATTGTTAATTAAAGATTCACTCACTTGGCCGATTTGAACTTCATCCAAATCTGGTGCAATTTTAACCAGCATGGGAACTTGCTTGTTATGTTTAGCAATTAGATCTAGCTGTTCGTTTTTAAGACTTTGTAAAAGGTCATCTAATGCTTCGCCGTATTGCAAATCACGAAGCCCAGGCGTATTTGGAGATGAGATATTAACTGTTATGTAAGATGCATGTTCAAACACCTTGCGCATACAATGAATGTAATCGTCTTTACCTTGCTCATTTGGGGTATCTTTATTCTTACCAATATTGATCCCCAAAATTCCATCATACTTTGCTGCTTTTACATTATTAACTAGGTTATCTACACCTTTGTTGTTAAAGCCCATACGGTTAATAATCGCATTCGATTCTGGTAAGCGAAATATACGAGGCTTATCATTACCTGCTTGTGGTCTAGGTGTAACCGTGCCCACCTCAATAAAGCCAAAGCCCATTTGCGCAAAGGCGTCTATACACTCAGCATTTTTATCTAGACCTGCTGCTAAGCCAACTGGATTTTTAAATTTTAAACCTAAGAACTCTACAGGGTGATCTGCCACTGATTGTGACCATGCTGCACTAAATGGTGTGTTTGAAAAGCGACGCAAATTATGTAATGCAAATTCATGGGCCCATTCCGCATCACGGGTGAACATAAAACGGCGAGCAAGATCATAAAACATTAAAAAATCCTCTATATAAAAAAATACCCCAGACTAGGCTGGGGTATTGTAAGCTATTAACTTATTATTTTCACGTTAGAAACTACTAAGCGTGTAAAAAGGGTTATTTTGCTGACGTATCACAGTTATGGCTAAGTAGCATCAACTCACGTAAAGCCACAGAGAACTTAGCAAAGTCATGACTTTGAGATGTTTTAAACTCTGCAAGCAT
>Ga0115572_10002637_pt1 | contig 14236 bp, 1 predicted proteins | sample COGITO_mtgs_1206_FD_88681 | JGI IMG/M metagenome (GOLD analysis project Ga0115572, IMG submission 88681) | Pelagic marine microbial communities from North Sea - COGITO_mtgs_120607 | ecosystem: Environmental > Aquatic > Marine > Epipelagic | place: Germany:Helgoland, sampling site Kabeltonne... | reverse complement strand
TCGACAAGTAACACATATAGTTCAACAACCTTAGTGAACAACGATACGGTTCGAGTAACTGTATTTGATCAAGTAGCTGGAGGATGTTCAAGTGAAACAGAGGTGATTACCATTGTAGATGGACCCTCAGCTTCTATTACGCTAACAAGTAACAAAACAGCAGAAACATTTTGTACAGGCGATGATGTTATTTTAATGTCCTCCTCTAGTGTAGCAGGTTCGACATTTACATTCTATGTAGAGGGAGTTCTTCAGTTTGGACCTTCCACAACTTCTTCTTATACTGCTTTAGCTGGTTCTATTGAAGACCTTGATGAAGTATCTGTAGTTGTAACAAGTCCAGGCGGATGTAGTGTAACTTCATCAGTAACCTTCTTTGAAAATTCAATATCAACAGTAGGTACTCTAACAACAGCAACACCAACTATTTGTTCTGGTGATGTTTCTTCCAGAATAATTGGTTCAACATCTGTTGCATCTGGTACAATAACTTATGAGTGGTTAAGTTCAATTGATAATGTTACTTATACAGTAATCACAGGAACAAATTCAACTTCATATGATCCAGGAACTTTAACAACAACTACTTATTTCAAAAGAAGAACAATCAGTACTCTTAATGGAATTCAATGTGAGGCAGAATCAATAGCACAAAGAATTGATATAACTTCAGTACCTGCAGGTGGAATTTTAGCAAACCCAGGTGGAATCGTTGGAGGATCTACATTAACTATTTGTGATGGAAGTGAAGTTGTGTTTACAGGCTCAGGGGGAGCAAGTTATGAGTTTACTGTCGACGGAATTACTCAGCAAGCACGATCTAATCAAAGTACATTTACTACTTCTACGTTGTTAAATAATGAACGTGTAGCGGTCATAGTTTATAGTCAACCTACGGGAGTTTCATCTTGTTTCAGTATTTCTGGGAACATTACCATTTCGGTAAATCCAGCTCCTGTTGTTTCGCTATCATCTAACGTGACTGGCAATACATTCTGTTCAGGAGATTCCGTAACATTCTCAGCAACTTCTAATATAGCTTCAGTTACATATAATTTCTTTGTAGGTGGAATTTCTTATCAAAACGGAACCTCTAATACATTTATTCCAGTCCCTGGATTAATTCCATCATTAAATGATAATGATATAATCCGCGTAGAAGTTAGTTCAGTGGGTGGTACAATTTGTTCAGGTGTTGCGTCCTTAACTTTGGTTGAAAATATAATTACTACGCCTGGAACAATAGGAACAACTACAACAACAATTTGTAATGGAGTTACACCAGGATCTCTAAATAGTACATCAGTTGCAAATGGATCTGGAATTATATCATACCAATGGAAAAGTGGACTTACCTCGAATACATTTAATGTAATTCCAGGTGCTATTTCAGCAAATTATACACCTACAACAGCACTTACACAAACAACATACTTTAGAAGACAGGCTATTAGTACTTTAAATTCAGCTGCATGTGAAGAATATTCTAATATTATAGAAATTATAGTTACGCCGCCTTTAGTTGGGGGAACAATTAATCCGTCGTCAGAATCAATCTGCTCAGGAGACACGCCATCGACTTTATCAGTAACAGGTGGATCCACAGGATTTGCAATAACTTATCAATGGCAAAACTCTACAGATGGAGTTGTTTATTCAGATATTTTAGGTGCTACGGCTCAAACATTCGCACCGCCTGTATTAAACCAAACAACATATTACAAGAGATTAGTATATTCATTAGGAGGTGGACCACCAGCTAGCTGTAATGAAGAAAGTTCTGTTTCCATAATTAATATTATTGATTTAGATCCGGGAGCAATTGATCCCTCTATAGAATTAGACTATTGTTATGGTGCAACACCACCAACTTTAACCAGTTCATTAACTGCTGGAGTTCCAGAGGATGGTTCAAATAGTGTTGGGGTAATTTCCTACCAATGGCAAATGTCTACAAATAATACTATGTGGTCAGATATTGCATCAGCAACACAAAATTACTACAATCCACCTTCACTGATTGAAACTACATGGTATCGTCGTGTGGCTATAAGTACAGATGGTGCAAATTCATGTGATTCACCGACAGCTTCGGTTAGAATTGGAATTTTACCAGAACTAAATGCTGGTGCAGTATTATCGGATCAGGACATATGTACAATTATAACTCCAGCAGATTTACCTAATCCGATTGTAATAGACTCAGCAGAATCACTTTCTGCATCTGTTTCTTATCAGTGGCAAATATCTTCAGATCGAGCAAATTGGACTGATATTTTAAATCAACAAGCTGGAACACTTAATTTCACTGTAGGTGGTGACGGTGTAGTTGGAACTGCAGATGATGATTCATGGTTGCCAACTGCTCCTGCTTCATATTATCGAGCTATTATTACGTATGTTGGTGATCCACAACCTGTTGATCGAGAACAAACAAAAATTTTACTCAGCAACCGTTTAGTGGCAATGACTGCTGATGATTATTCTATTGCAATAAATGGTAATCAATATACAGTAACAACAACTGCTGCAAGTACAATTGATTCCGTAGGAACTAGTTTGGCTAATGTTATATCAAACAATGATAGTCTTGTAAATGCTACCTACAATGAAGACTCTAATATCATTACTATTACACCATTAACTGCAGGAAATTACAATGTAGCTTCTACAACAGCTGGAACTGGACCAACTATAGCAGTTCTAGAACCTTTAGCTGATTCAACTATTAATATGAAAATATTAGTTTCTGGTAATAATGGAACTAGATCTCCAAACCCTAACGTTGCATCTTGTCAAGCCTATTCTAATGTGGTTGAAATTACAGTAAGTGTACCACCAATTTTAACTCAAACTGATGGACCTGCACAACGTCAAGATTTATGTGAAAATGATGCGATTACTCCTATCACTTTCAAGTTTGGTGGAAGTACAACTTCAATTGAAATAAGAAATTTAGATGCAGGACTAACTCCGTTTGTAAACGGACCTGGAACTGTAACAGCAATTGCTGGACCTCCAAGTGGATGGTGGAGTATTTCAGGTGCAACATCTTCAACTTTTACAATTTCAGGTAATATTCAAGACTCATCGGTTTTCACAATAGTAACAATTTTAGATCCTGCTAGTAATTGCTCAGAAGTTCAAGAAACATACTCAATTATTGTTACTCCAAATGCAGTTCAACCAAACTTCATTAGAATGGATGTGAACCAACCTGGTTATGAGGTTCTGTCCTCTGCAATGAGTAATGATCCTGCAATTACTGCATTAACTCCAACTCGCTGGTATAACAACACGGTTTGTCAAGATCGTCTTCCAGCGCCGACAACTTCTTCTACAGACTTCTTTACTTGTTACATCGATAACGCATTCAATCAGCAAACCAATGTTTACGAATGGGAAGTTTCTCCTACTGGTGCAGGAAACATGGTTGATAATAATTATCAACAAATAACTATTGGTGTCAATGAAATTTCTGCATTAGTCAATGGAGAAACTTATACAGTTACTATTACAACTGCATCTGGAACCATTACGGCATATCAAACTACTTCTAGTACAGCAACTCAAACAGCGGATCTCATTGGTTTAGATTTAGCAAATAAAATAGCTGCTGATGCAGAAGTTACAGCAATTTATAATAATGTTAATAATCAAATTATAATTGAAGCTTTAGCTACAAATACAGCATTTACCGCTTCAGCTGCTCCATTAACAACAGGCCAATCTATTCAGCTAGGCACACCATTTATAAGTCAAAATACCAGAAGTGGAACAATGGATTGGGATCCTGCTTTCTTTGGAAGAGCTACAATTAGTGTTCGCGCTTTAGGATGTGGAAATAATTACTCCAACTGGACTTCTGTTGAAATAGATGTTATTCCTCAAAATGTACCTGCAAATGCAATAGTTGATCTAAACCCACCAATTGCTTTAGATGTAGATGTTTGTAGCGGAGGAACAACAGGGCCTATTCCAGATTGTCAAATCGATGTGTTTACGCTTCCTACTCAATTCTTTAGTGATAGCGATAATCCTTTAGCAATTAATGATTATGCTTCTCTTGAATGGAGAATTATTAATGAGGCGCCAGGTACTGGAGCAACAGTTGCTGTTCCCGGTACAATAGCTCAAGCTACTGGAATTATTACATGGAATATTGGATGGTTTGGTGCATTTGATCTTCAAGTAAGACCAACTAGTTGTGACGGAGTTATTGGCAACTGGGTATCAACAACAATAAATATTGGCCCAATAAACGATACTCCAGCAATCATCCTTAGAACTGCATTGCCAGAATGTCCAATTCCAGCTTCAGGTTTCCAAACTACATTATTCTCTGATCAAGTTGTAAATTGGTATGTAAACAGTTCTGTAGGATTAACAAATACAACTTCTTTCGTTAATACAAACACATTACAATTAACACCAGAAGCTAACAACGATTTAATTTTAGACTTTGAACCTGGGTATTGGGGTAATGTAATTATCACTGCAGAACCAGCTTCTTGTCCTGGAACTTCAGTTACTTATATTATTCAAGTTCCGGAACCACCTGAATTAACTTTGACTTCTGCTATAAACTCTAACTTCCAAGTAGGATCAACTTCTGTATGTCTTGAAACTGCTATAACAACTATCACTTATGATGTTTCTGGAGCTGCAGATGCAGTTAGCGTAACAGGCCTTCCTGTCGGAGTTATCGGATCATTGGAGATAATGCCTCAATCAACGGTATTGAGTTTTTCAGATTCAGGGACTCCTTTTACTGCAAACCAAATTTATTCGATCAACATCAATAACGCTACCTATAGTTTTACTACAAATGGAGCAACAAACACATTTGATTTTGTAGGTACAGGATTACAAAATGTAATTAATTCAGGAACATCTGATTTTGTAGCATCATATGTTTCACCAAACCTATCTATAGATGTAAGTGGATCCGGCAGAAGTGGCGATTCCTATATAATAGCATCTTCAACACCGGTTGGAAATTCAGTGTCTATTGCAGCACCATTAGTAACAGTATTACAAAAAATATTAACAATTTCAGGATCACCAATAGCATCTGTAACTCCAGGAGTATTTAATTATACAGTTACAACTCAAGCACCTGCAGCAGATTGTGCTGTTGCATCTGCAACGGGTAGCATTGAAGTTGAAGCGCCAGCAACAATTTCAATTACAAACGGAACTGCAGATAATAATGGAACTCCTATTTGTAATGGGACATCATTTGGTTCAGGAAGTGCATCTTTAATTACCTTCCAACTTCAAAATGCTACACTATTAACGGTTAATCCGCTTACTCCTTTACCTAATGGATTAGCATTGGCATTATCAGCTAGTGGTACCTTTAATGAATATGAAATAATTGGTTTGGTAAACGAGCCTGTTGTTGTGCCAACTACATTTACTGTAAACCTGAATAGTTCTGGAGCAATTTGTGCTGACGCTTCAATTCAGGTAATCATTCAGGTTGATCCTTCTCCGGTAATAGTTCCTAGAGATATAAACCTTGTAAATCAAACAGAATGTTCAGGATCTGCAATTGACCCTATAATTTTTGAAGTATTTAATTCACAAGCATTCTCAACGGCATTAGTTTCAAGCACATTACCTAATGGAGTTACAGGTCAGTTGTATCAACAAGCACAGTTATCTCAGTTTCAAGTTGATTTCTCTGTTACAGCAGCAGATCTTACTTTTGTCAATGAAACATTTACATTTAATATTAATAACACAGTATACACTTATGTAACGCAAGCCCCCTTAGCTTCCCTTACGAATAATCAACTAGCGGCAGAGTTAAATACATTCTTAACAGCTCAATTACCAGCTGCAGACTTTAGTGTTATTTATACTACAGGATCTAATATTATTCAAATTCAAGCGGTAAATCCAGGAATTGCATTTGATATTATATCCTCAGACAATTCAACTTTCTTAGATATAAGTAGCACCACAGTGCTTAATCCTCCAGCTTATTTTGAGATTTCTGGAACACCATCAGTAACTTTAACTAATCCAACTGATTATGATTATACTATTCAGACTACCGGTATATCTTGCTTAGGAAGTTCAGTAGTATCGGGTACGATAACGGTTAATCCAAATTCAGCAGTATATGTATCTGGAGATATAAACCCTAGTATTTGTGATAATGAAACCATAACAGATATCGTTTACTTGGCTAATGGAGCAACTGCTGTAGCAGTTGTAACACCAACAACACCATCGTGGGTAATTGCTTCTTTTAACGCTCTAACGAACGAAGTAACAATATCAACACCAAATCCACCAACTCAAAATGTAACAGTAACTACTGTTTATACCTACCAATTTAATTTAATAGGTAGTGCATTTGGATGTACAACTTCTCCGGTTGCTATTCAAGGAACAATTACAATTTCACCTATCGATGGAATTGCACACATAATCACTTCTGGATTAGAAACACAAGATATTTGCGTTGCAGATAATCCTTTTACTATAACTCCAATTGAATATCAACTATCTGGAGGAGCTACAGGAGCAACTGTAACTGGTTTACCTCCTGGTATAACGGCATTTGTTAATACGATTTCTAACACATTATTAATTTCAGGAACTGCAACAGCAATTCCAAGTCCAACCTTTACTTACAATTATCAGGTAGTTACCACACCTGCAAATTGTTCAAGTGCTTCGGCAGTTGGAGCTATAACTGTATTCTCTCAGCCAGAATTAACATTAGTGTCTACACCTACTTCTGATAATCAGGTGGGAATTTATTCGGTATGTGATCAAACTCCAATAGAGACTATTATTTATGAATTTAGTCCAGTACCGAATACTCAGGCTGTTTTTACTTGGACAGGATCAAATAGCTTTAATTATTTTGGATCAGGTATTTCTGCTCAAGATTCAGGAACGACTCAATTTGTTATTCAAGGGACTCCAACTACTGGAGTAACTCAAACAACAATTTATACTTATCAAATTCAAACTGTAGGAAGTTTATGTTCTCCACAAGTTTTATTAACGGGAAGCATTGAGATTAATCCAATCGATTCTATAGTTCATATTCCTAGTTCAGGTGCAGAAAATCAATCAGTTTGTGTGAGTGATCAAAACAACCCTAGTACAGCATTAGCAGATAACTATGTGGCTATTGAATATCAATTGGTTGGAGGTGCAACAGGAGTTGATGTTGTAGGTTTACCTCTTGGTTTAGGTTATTCTATAACATCTTCAAATACGGTATTAATATCTGGGGCTGTAAATGCTAACGCAACACCCACACTATACAATTATATAATAACAACAAATGGATCTTGTACTAATGCTACTGCAAACGGATCTATTGATGTATTAGCATTGCCTACTTTAACACTATTAAGCTCTGCTACATCTGTTGATCAAACAAGAACTGATGCAATTTGTGATGCTACTCCAATAGAAACCATTATATATGAAATGGGTGGAGGAGCAACTCGTTTAGATTTCTCTTGGATTGGTTCTAATACATTAGATTTCTCTGGATTAACAAGAACAGTTTCTGGTACACAATATATTATTTCAGGTACTCCAACTACGGGTGTAACAGAAACTACTACATATTCTTATGAAATAACTACAGGGGATAGTGGTTGTGCTCCTGAAATTGTTCTTTCTGGTAGCATTGAGATTAAACCAAATCAAATAATTACCTTAATATCTTCTCCTACTACAAACGATCAAATTATATGTGTTAATGATGCCGTAAATTCCGGAAGCTTATTCACTTCTAATTTCACTTCAATAGAATACCAATTAGGTGGAGCAGCAACTGGAGCTTCTGTTATTGGTCTTCCTGATGGAATAGGCTACTCCATTACACCATCAAATACAATATTAATTAGCGGGACCGCAGCACCTTCAGCTACATCTTTAGCATCCCCAACTATTATATACACTTATACAATCAATACCTCTGGTGATTGTGATGCTACACAAGTTCAAGGAACAATTGAAGTACATTCATTACCTGTATTGAGTTTAACATCAACTTCATCTTCAGCAAATCAAGTAGGTATGATAAATTCAGTTTGTATTAACACTCCGATTGATGAAATTAATTATCGATTTGAAGGTGGAGCAACGGGTGTTCAATTTTCATGGACTTCACCAGGACCATTAACTGGAGTTACAGCTACTAATTCAGGGACAAATGGATTTAGAATATTTGGTAGTCCATCGGTTAATATAGCTGTACCAACAGTATATGAATATCAAATTGTAACAACGGGAAGCGAATGTTCTCCAGAAATTACTTTAACGGGTAGTATTGAGGTTAAGCCTGCAGATTTACTAGTATTGACTTCTGCCGCTGGAACTGATAATCAAGACATTTGTGTTGGAGGACTTCCAGCGTCAAACAGTTTAACCGATATTGTTTATGAATTACGTAACGGTGCCCAGAGTGCATCAGTTACAGGACTTCCTCCAGGAGTTGGATTTAGTATAAATGCTTCAGGAACACTTACAATTAGTGGTACAGCACAAGCTTCTGCTTCTTTATCTTCTTCAACAATATCTCCTTTTATATATACCATAACAACGATTGGATGTTCTCCTTTTGTAATGAATGGTACAATCAACGTGATACCAAAACCTGAAATGACCTTAGTTGCTGGAACTGAATCTCAGGAACCTGTTTGTAATAATACACCTATTATTCCTGTAGATTATGTGTTTAACCCTGCAGCCGGAAGTGTTCCAACAGTAACTTGGCCAGACGGACAGCCTAGTGGTATCTCAGGAAGTTTTAGCACTTTTGGAGGCTCCTTATCTCCAAATATGATAAGCATTCAGGGTACTCCTAATGTTGCCATATTATCAACAACAGTTTATAGATATGTAATAACTTACTCAGGTACTTGTGATCCAGATGTAGTTGTTTCAGGTTCTTTTGGAGTAATTCCAACACCAGTTATAGACTCTACATACATCATCGCAAATGACGTAACCAATGTGTCTTGTTTTGAAGGTACTGATGGATCGATTATTATTCCTGATGATACCGTAGCTCAATTTGAAGATCGTATCAGCGGTGGTTTATTAAGTCAAAGACAAATTGATGAAATAACCCTTACAGGTACAACTGCCATCGGCGATATAATTGAAATTAGTTTTGGAGGTAAAACATATTCATATACTGTTAGAGCAGATATATATTTAAATCCTGCACCTGAAGATTTCCAAACTATTAGTAATGAGTTAACGGATATTATCAATAATGCTGTCTCACCAAATGAGAGTTCAGCTGCAGCTGTTCCATTTGGATCACCTACTCAGGGTGGAATTAGACTTACAGCTGATGTAGGAGGAATAGCTCTTAATACTTCTGTTAATGTTGTTCAAACTGCTAACATCAGTAATACAATCACTACCACTCAGATTAATAGAGCCTTAAATTATAGCTACAGTTGGACAGGACCGAATAGTTTTACAAGTTCTAATCTAAGTATATCGAATCTTTCAGCTGGAGATTATTTCTTAACGGTTGATCTAAATGGATGCGCCGATACTTCTGCAGCAATTACAGTTGCTGAACCACCAGAATTAATAATAGACATCAATGCTTGTGGAGGCGCAACAGGATCGTTTGAAGCATCAATAACAGGAGGAACTCCACCATATACTTTAATTTTGGAAGACGATAACGGAATTCAAATAGGGCCAGCAGTTGTTTCCAATGGAGGACAAATATATACAGGTCTTGCTGTAGGTGATGACTATGTATTAGAAGTAACAGATGCAACTTGTAACCTAGCAGTTCGTGAGGCGATTGAAATACCAACTCAATTATTGTTTAGCCACTGGGATCTTAACGATGGTGTGACAGATAGTTACTGTACAACTTCTGGAAACGGAAGTATCGAACTTACTCGATCTATTGGAGGTGCCTTTGAAAGTGCATTCAGTGGAGGTTCTAATGTATTCTCTTATGTTTGGACCAGCTCATCTTCTTCTGCAACAATTGGAGTAACCCCTAATATATATGATTTACAACCAGATATTTATACGGTTACTGTTACAGATCTAGTATTAGGCTGTTCTGAAATTAAAAGCTTTACGGTTGGCGGTTATCCAGAGCTTGAGCTTGAAGGACTTCTTATCGGAGGTTTACAAGTCAATACTACAGGAGTTTCTTCAAGTACTGCAGATTATGTTTACTACTTAACTTGTAATGACGATAATGATGCAGCATTTACCTTAAATGCAACGGGTGGAAATAATAATTATACAATCACTTCAACAGTGCCTGTAGGATCATCAGTTAGTAATATAGGTGGATCGATTGTTATTCAAGACGGTTTACCTGGATTATACACATTTACAGTTCAAGATGTTGGGCCTAACGGATTAGTTTGTGATAACACTAAGACAGTTCAAGTATTTAACCCTGAGGCATTATATGTTGTTGAGATGGTAGACTTGAGAATAGACCCTATTTGTTCTGGAGAGTTTGGTTATTTAGAATTTAATGTTCTCGGAGGAGACGCTAATAGAGGCCCATATACCATTACCTTAAATGGTGGTCAACTTGTTGGAAGTTCACTTTCTGCAGGGGACAGAAGAGTGATATTTAGCGACATTGACACTTCAATGGTTAGTGAAATTGAGCCTTTAGTTGAAATAGAAGATGCTTTTGGTTGTAGTACCACTGCTTCTTTAGCGAGTTCAATAACCTTTAACATTACTCAAAGCTTCGAATTCGAAGCTCAAGTAACCGATATAGACTGTTCAATTCCTTCACCTGGAAGTGTTGTCTTTAACGAAATAGGACCTGATACGTTTAATTCATCAGAAAACATACAAATTAGAGTATATAGATCTTCAGTATTAATTAATATTTATAAGGCTTGGGGAACTGATCCAAATACTTCTGTTGAATTCCAATTAGATCAACCAGGTTTATACTCTTATGATATTACAGACAGTAATTCTTGTGTATTGATTTCTGGAGGCGAGTTTGAAATTGTGGTTGTTGGTAATCCAAATCCACTTGACATTGCAAGTATTGACGTTACTCAGGTAGGTTGTGAAAATGATGTAAGTATAATTGCTCTTGATGTAGTGAATATCCAGCCACCATTAACGATCAATTGGTTCCAATATAAATCAACTACAATTAGTACTCCTACAGGAACAGGAACATCAACCACATCAACTAATGTTACAGTAATTGCATGGGTTCCTATAAGTTCTTTAGATGGAAATGCTACGGTGTCTAATTTAGATGAAGGAATATATAGAGCTGAGGTTTCTGATGGACGTTCAGAGAATTGTGGTGGAACATTAGTAACGAATAGCATCATACTTCAAGAAAGCTCAATTCAGATAACAAACTTTAGAACTATAGAAAACAACCCAGCTTTATGTGATAACTATGGAACTAGCTTCACTTCTGATGTACTATTTAGTATCAGTGAAAATTTAAGTAGAAATCTTGGTTCAAATAGCTTTAATATTACATTATTATCTGAATCAGGAACTGTAATATCTAATCCTGCTGCATGGGATCTTGATAGCAATGGAATTTTAGATCCAAAACCACAAGGATATGTTTATCGTTATCCTAGCCTTCAAGCAGATCGATATACTCTTATTGTAGAAGAAAGTATTCCTGCATCAAGTACATTAACCGCTTGTTCAGAAGTATTCTTCTTTGAAATTCAGGATTACTTGCCAATATCATATGCTGGACAAACAATTTTTGAAACCGATATATGTACAGGTAGAGTTGATTTAATAGAAGGTTTAGCTTCAGGAGGAGTTCCATTTATCATAAACGGACTTCCAACCTATCAGTTTGAATGGACTTATACTCCTGATGATCCAACTGAACGACCAGCTAAGTTCTTTGGAGAAACAATTCAAAATGCTCTTCCAGGATCCTATTGTGTTAAGATTACCGATAGTAATGGATGCTTCTATGATTCTTGCGATACAAGCTCGGGGGGCCAACCTTTAGAGATTCTTGTAGAAGATGTAGTTTTACCGTTTACTATTAGTCCTAACCTGACTGATCGCGATGATCCTACCCTCCTTGTTAAATCATTATCTCCTGATTGTGAAAGTGGTGGTCAAGACGGACGTATCGGAGTAGAGTTGTCAGGTGGTTTATTGCCTTATGAAATCACATGGTTTATAGAAGACCCTACAGCTGTTGTTTCGGGAACATCGGGAAGTTCAGTATATATTCCGGTTCCAGACAGTACCAACAGAACATCACTCGATGGATTAGTACCAGGTAATTACAGAATGGTGATAACTTCAATTAATCCTCGTGGCGCTGCATGTGCTGCAGTTGGTGACTTCTTACAAAACGATTATCTCTATTACGAAGAAATTATTCAGGTATCACCAAACCGAGAACTATATATTATTGAAGGGCCGTTTGTAGACGAAGACCTTTGTTCAGGACTTCAGGGAAGAATAATAGTTGATGTATTTGATAATAACAACGGAAACTTAAGTTTCTACTATAACGATATCCTTATTCCTTCTGCAGATGTAGTTCGTATAAACGATCGTTCATGGTCTGTTGCAATTGTAAACGCTATTGACTCTGCAGACTTTAAAATTGTAAACGAAGAAGGATGCTGGATTTCATCGGAAATTAGCAGAGGAATTGGAGTACCGAATTTTGAATATACATCTCCAAACTTTGAAATTTCATCTTCGATTCTAGCGCGTGAAGAAGTAACCTTCTTAAACACGTCTACAGATCCGTTTGTGACTTCTGAATGGATTTTTGGTGATAACTCAGCTCCTGTAATTGCACAGTCATCTACAAGCAGTGTAACGCCAATAAGACATGCTTACGGAGTCTCAGGGACTTATTTTGCAACATTGCGTATATACAACAGTATTGGATGTTCTGAAGAAGAAACCCAGCCAATTGTTGTTGGACGTGGATATAATATTATGGTACCTAATGTATTTACTCCAAACAACGATTTAATTAACGACAACTTTAGACCGCTATTTAGTGGATTTAATAATATGACCTTTACAGTTTATGACTACAGAGGTAATGTAATTTATAATGAATTTGTTGAAGAACTTGACTTGACAAACCTTCAAGGAATATCAGTAACTGGTTGGGATGGAACTTTAGCTCCATATTCACCTTATTATATATTTACTGCATCTGGTATACTTCTTGACGGAGAAACTGTTGTAGAGAAAAGTGGAACCTTTATTTTGATTAATTAATGATCTTGAAAAAAGCTACATATTATTTATTGCTGACCTTCCTCTTTATAGGAGGCTCTCTCTATGCACAAGAAGAATACATTGTTAATCATTCTAAATTTATGCAAAAATCGAATCCAAGTTACTTTGGTTTCAATAGCTTAAATAAAGTTGGAGTATTATACAATTCGATGAAATTAAACGAATACGATAAACTAGATAATAAGTACTTTTTTGGAGCCATGACTTTTCAAGATCAGGGTTTTAGTTTAGGTGTAGATATAAATTCATTTAAAATTCAAACCACTGGGTTGACTTCAAACCTCGCAAATGTGTCTTATGTTTACAAATTACAATTTGATAATGACACCTTCTTTTTGCCAGCTGTAACGGTTGGTTTTGGTAGTTCTTCAGTCAATCCGGCTAACCTTATTTTTGAAGATCAATTAAACACCTCAATAGACCCAATACCTCATACAACAAAGAAGTTCCATTCGAAAAACCAATTCAAGTTTCACTTCAAGGAGCTTATGAATTTGATTTAAACCCATACGAGAGAAGGTATTTACCTAGATATTCTTACTTATATGCCTATGGATCATTTACTAAATACGGGGAATCATTACTGATTTATCTGTCTCAAGATTTTCAATTGGGTGAATTTTCAATTGGATTAAGTCAACAGGCAGCTTCATTAAACTCGTTTTCATTGAATAATGTAGGAGTCTCCGTCGGTTTAGCTGTTGAGAACTTCGATTTTGGTGTTCTTTATAATTTTCCTTTCCAGTCTCCTGGAATAGTGTATTCTCCAAGTATTTTTGAACTCTTCATTACTTTTGACTTTAGTATTTACAGAAGAAACAAACGGGGACAATACAATCGCTTACAAGTCGATAACTACTACTAGACAGTCAATTACAGCTATATATTTTTTGAAAGTTATTTTTCAGCAAATCATTTTTGTTAAAAAGCATGTTGAACTGTGCTTTTACTTACTATAATT
>Ga0115572_10002634_pt1 | contig 14242 bp, 17 predicted proteins | sample COGITO_mtgs_1206_FD_88681 | JGI IMG/M metagenome (GOLD analysis project Ga0115572, IMG submission 88681) | Pelagic marine microbial communities from North Sea - COGITO_mtgs_120607 | ecosystem: Environmental > Aquatic > Marine > Epipelagic | place: Germany:Helgoland, sampling site Kabeltonne... | reverse complement strand
TTGAGGTCGGACTGCATGAATACGCCCTCAATGAAATATTGTTTTGCGCCACCCTTCTCTTCTACAAGAAAGTTAGCGTCTGAAATTTCTTCTCTAATCAGTTTCATGTTAGATACCTGCATAACCTGTTAATTTTTTAAGCACTAAAATGCATGTGCCGCTATTAGTACCTAATGTTACTTTGATGTCTTCATCGGCATCTGTGACTTCTGTAGCAGGAAGTATAATGTGTCCTGCTGTAACACCACCACTGTCAAATTTAATTGTTCCTGTGGTGCCGCTTTCAACTGTTACGTCACCAGACCAAATAATTTCCTTGATACCAACAGTAGGTGATGCGGCAGTTTGACTTGTCACAAGAAATGAAGCACCATCAATATCGATAGTGGAGTTTCCCGCACCTCCAGTTACACTGACTACATTAGTCGTTTTGGTAACCTTTAGAAATTGTTGACCTATTGCCATTTTAAATACCCTTTTATTTTACTAATATTTATACAGTATAATGTTTTAACTTTCGCCCTTTGCCATATTAGTGGCGGTACCCATCTTAACATTCATCCAATCATCACCATAACGCTTCTTAAACTCAGCATCAGGTAAGTCTTTTGCGATTTTCTCGCGCTTCTTTAATTCGAATTTAGTCAATGCTCTTTCTTTTACGGTAGAAGTGTCTGTTTCTTCTTTTGTACCATTGGTAACTACATATTCACTGAAGGAGTTGTATACATAAGGTGTAACCTTTTCAGAAACAATAGAATCCTTCTGAATAGTCTCATCCATTAATGCTTGAATGGTCTTAACATCTAGTTTTAACATTTTAGCAATTTCTTTTGCAGACTTACCTTGAGAGATAAGGTCATGCAATTGCTTCATCTTACCCTCTTCAAGTGCTTCGCTAAAAGTTTCAGGAATAACTCTCATTGCTCCAGAAATATAAGCAGGATGATTTTTTAATGCTCTCTGTGCATCTTGTTCATCATTGCTGTCTACATATACTTTGAGTTTTTTCTTTGCGCTGTCTGCTTGTACACGAAACTGAATACGACCCATCTTCTGAGCAATCTCTTTACCAATACCATCACCCATCATTCTATCAAAGATTTTTTGCTTCTTAGGGTCTTTGAAGTTACCATCTTTGTCAAATAACTTTGCAAGATGTGGAGGTAACGCCTCATCAAGTGTTTCTTCTTTTAGTTGCGACTTATCTACTTTGTCACCAATTGCTTGTGCAGTTTTAAGTCTTGCCATTTTGAGTGGTGCAACATCTTTAAATCTTTTTTCAAGACTTCTACGATCCAATTTAAGGTCACGCTCATCACTACCCATTGAATAGATTTTCATATCTGTTCCAACAAGAGCATACTTCATCTTTGGTGCTTCGTCTAGTACTTCTTCTTTTAACTCTGATACTGCTTTCTTAAAGTTCTCAGGAGACTGAGAAACATAAGTCTGTAACTGCAATTTAGAAGCAGGTTTAAGATTTTGATAGATACGCAGAATTTTTTCTGCATCTTTAGGATTTAATTTGACTTTCTTTCCATTAGAGAACTCAACAGGTTTCATACCACGCAAAGAAATAACCTTACGCAACTGAACGATTACATTCTTATCTGCCTGCTCTCTGTCTTTATCGGTAGCATCAGTATCGATATCAGCGGCGTCTTTACCACCTCTACGTCCCATTGCTCTCATTGCATCGCGCTTTGCGCGATTTTCTTCTAACTCTTCACCCACAAGTTGCAAGTATTCTTTTGCAATCTTTTCCACATCTTTTTGATTAGAATATGAACCTGCATACTTTTCACCATCAAAGTAACCATAAAACTTATTACCTTTTGATGTAATTGTAAATTCAATTTTCTTCTTGCGACCAATCTTTTCGTTCTTTACAATTTTTTCGCCGGCGCCAACCTTAACCTTTTCTTGTAAATCTAAAGTTTGTCTGATATGGGTGAGTGTTAATGACATGTATCTACCTTCTAGTTTTCTGTCGATGCATCAATATCAAGTTGTCCGTTGTCATTGAATAAACTCTTCGAAAGTGTTTCTTTCGCAGTAGCAAGTTGCATTGCAACTTTATCATTCATAACTGACTGAAACTTAACTTCAGCATCCACTAAATTCTTATCGCGAATATCGCCAATCATTGAATTAATTTTATTGTCACTCATTTAAAAGTCTCCTTCATCATCAGGTTCTTCACCATCTTGGTTTTGTGCCGCAACTTCTGCTTCGGCAGTTATCTGTTTATTTATGCTCTCAATATCCGCATCTGTTTGCTTGAGAATGTTCTTGCGAACCCACAAGGCAGAATAATATTGTCCAACATACTCTGTAGTATCGCGTAATAGCGCAATACGCTCACGCAACATTTCTTGGTCTTTCAGTTCTGAGAACTGATTATCTTTAACATAATCATAACGAATATCTTCTTTAATTACTTCCCAGTCTTCTTCGGTCATTACACCTTTAAGTATCAACTGTGTTCTAAGTAAATCTTGAAAGAGTGTATTAAACTTCTTACGCAATCTACCAACAAACTTTGTAAACTTTAACTCATCACGATTAATCTCTGTTGCTCTACCTAATTGAAATCCACTCTCAGGTTGCATACGAGACTGTGGTACGTTAAGTGCTAAGAACATCTTCTTCTTAAAATACTCAACATCTTCAATCTCACCGAGGTTCTGTCCACCACCTAATGTTGTGATTTCAGTTCCTCGTCCACCTTCTCTTCGTGGCATCCAAAAGTCTTCAAGCATATTCATAAACTTGCGGTCATCTTTGACTTCGCCAGTCTCACCATCATAAACTAACTTATTTTTAAAGTTATTCATAATGTCTTTTAGATATTGCTCCGCCTTCATCTTAGGAAGATTACCAACATCAACATAGAATACTCTACGCTCTGGCGCCCTTGCAATACGATATACAACAAGTGCATCTTCCATCATTCTCAACTGATTGACCGGTTTGATTGCTTTATGTAAGTAACCAAGAACGATATTATTATTTAAATCAGTTAATCCTGATGGTACATAACTCACACTGTCTTTAGTTAGTGCGACAGCATTATTTTGTGAAGAAGTCATAGTAGGACCTATGACTTGTCCTTCTGAATATAAGAAATATTCTTTAATTTCTTTGATAGACCCAATACCTTTTGATATTGCATCTTTTTCATTCTTCTCAACTTCACGAACAAACTTAATTGAACGTGGATCGATAATTCTTAGTTTCTGTATACCATCTTTTTTATTAGCAGTATCTACAACTTTATGAAAATATAATCTACCATCAATATACCAACGCTTAAATAACTCATGAGACCGCTTGTTGAAATCAAGCATCTTCAAAAGAAATTTAAACTCATCTCTTATCTTTTTCTTAATAGCATCTGAAATCTGAACGTCATCTAAAATGATATCAACTTGTCTATCTTCATCAGACACAATTGCTTCATTAATGATATCATCAATCGCCGCTTCGCATTCAGGATACATTGAAATTTCACGATATCTTTTAATAAGGTCGTGTTCATTCTTTGCAGAATAATCCTGATTGAGGTAAGTACCGTAAGCACCTCCACCAGCAATTGTTGATTGTCCATCGTCAGGAGAGGGAAGAATTATGTCCTGCTTTAAATTCTTCTCATCTCCTGGACGACCGATTTCAAATCCAAATAGTTTTACCGCCATGTTTTCTCCACTAAATCATATTATATCAATACTTATAAGTCTTTAAATGGTAGTGTCTGTAGTAGTATTACCACCACGACCACCAAGACTTTCAAAGAACTGATATGTAAATTCACAAGTAAATTCTGCAATTGCATCGTTAGTACCAAAGTCTAGTGCAATCTCACCAATATTAGTAGGATATGCGTCTTTGATAATATACGACTTAATTATTGCATCGTTTCTATCTAACTGGTCAACCCTTAAATCGACAAGGTACTGTGCAGGTGATACCTTACCTCTATTTGTGATTGGATTGTTAATACCATTTTGCCAGATTTCTAATGCATCGCGTACTGCAAAAGATGTATCGTTATATACTGTAATAGTCCATGGAGTGAAAGTACGCTCACCACCAAAGTTTACCACACGTCCCCTATAGTTGACTGGAGTGTTACCAATTGTAGAACCAGGTAATGCGGCGCCTCTGCAGAGAAATTCTGCATCACGTCCCGCCGCACCTGCGACTTCACCACTCACATATGAAGGAAATGTGAGTGTTACTTTGAATTGGTTTGCTCTCGCACCACCGCCTACCATACGGGATTTAAAGTCTGAAATTGTTGCCATTTTATGCTCCTATTATCTTCCTATTTATCCCTTAAACACCAGTCTCTTCGAAACTGATTCCTGTTCTCGTTGCAACGAATGTCAGTGTGATAAAGTTAATAGACCTTGCAGGTTTAATAAAGATATCTGCTCTGAACTCATTACCATCGATGACGGCAGGAGTATTATTCGTTTCATCACAAACTACTTTGAAATCATAAATTCCTCTACGACCTTGAATGTCGCGTAAGAATGGTTCTACAAGATTTCTAAAGTTTGCTCTAGTGAAAGTATCGTTAAATTCAAACAACTGAAATTTTGCGGCAGTTGCAATTGCTTTCTCTAGAATAATGAACAATCTACGAACATTAATTCTATCGAATGCTGATGGTGAAGTTAACATTGTCTTATCACCAAACAAGATAACGCCTTGTCCTGGGAATGAAACAACAGGATTTACTTGCTTCTTATAGAGAGTATCTCTGTCTGCTTTATTTGGTGAGAACGCTAGTTTAACTGCATTTCTAATCTGTCCACGCTGGAATCCAGCAGGTGAGAAGAATGGGTCAGCAACTAAGTCTGTGCGTACACAACATCCAGCAACATCGCCGTTCAATGGAATCCAACGATATACATCACTGTAACGGTCATATTGATATTTCCATCCAGAGTCCATTACTGCATATGATGAGTTGATGTTTGCAGATACATTTCTAAAGTCTACAATATCAGTTGCAGGTGTTGTACCAGTAGCATCAGCAAGTTCTGGTGACAAGAATACCATACAGTCTTTACGAATTTCTGCAACATTATCTACAACCCACTTAGCAACTACACCTGATGCAGGTCCAACTGGAATAAGTGAAACATCATAGAGTTCATCGTTTGCAAAGTGTGTATAAGCAGTCTGCAATTCACCATCTGTTGGTGCATTATCATTTGCACCACCTGATAGTGATGCATAACTAGGACCGCGATTAGTATGAGTAAACGCATTACTCAATAATCCAGTAATAGCGCCTACATCAGCATCAAGGTTTGCAGGATTAGCACCCCACCAGATATATCTAGAATATTGATTGATATGCTCGACATAGTAATTAACGAGTCCATCTGACTTCTTAGCATCTGTTGCTACAGATAGATTTGAGAATTTCTCAAGAACTGTACCTTTAGTGCCAGTGATGTCTCCATCTTCGTCAACTACAATAACGTGAACTTCATCTCCAGAACCACCTCTTGCTGTTGCTTGTGCTGATGTTCCTGGTGCACCATCAAATTCATTATGATAGTACCATCTTACTGTTACGTTAACTGGTGTAGATGTACCGTCTACTGCAACAACAAGTCCGTCTGTTGCTGTCTTACCTTTTTGTTGAATAGTAAGTGTGCCTGCAACATCTGCAGTTACTTCATACTCTGTAGTGTCTCCAGCAAATACAATAACGTCTCCAGTATTGATATCTGTAGAAGATACTGGCGTGATTGTAGTTGAACCAACTGCATTAAGTGTAGTAACTGTAGTTACGTTTGTTTGTTCAAAAGAATTAGCATTGATACACATTGAAACTCGTAAAGAATTTCCTAATGTACCAGGATACTTTGCTCCCCAATCGCCGATGCCAGCGGCAACTGCCACTGCACCTAAATTATCATAGTGTGTATCATTTTTAATTAGAAAACCACTACCATCTTCGGTAGCGTTTGTGTTACCAGTTTCCGCTCTAACTACTTGAAGGTTTGAACCATAAGATAAAAAGTTCGCCGCAGTAAAGAAGTATTGATATGTTTCAGCATTTGGTTCACCGAAGACGGAAACCAAATCGTTCTCTGAAGATATACTAATTACTTCGTCTACAGGTCCCCACTGGAACGCTCCAGCAAAAGCACCTGGAGAGGTTGCTACCGCTGGCACAACCTGTGTCAAGTCGATTTCTCTGACTAGAACGCCTGGTGAAAGTTGAAATGCCATTTTAATTACTCCCGTATATTTTTTTTAAGTCAAAAGTCATTGTTTATTTCTAGAATATTTATAATATCATAAATCTTCAATTATGAGATTACCACCCATCATCAACAACGACCCACCTATCTCCTTGGTTATCAACAAAACTTTCTTGTGCTTCATCTAAACCACTACTTATAAACCCAAAGGGGGTTAACTCATCCTCAAGCATTTGCATTTTATCTTTATATAGTTTTTCTCGTATATCATTCTCAGTTAATTCTTTGAAATACGGTTGACCAGATAACCATGCAAACATCACCAAGCACATTGCCAAATCATCATGACTACCTTCTTCTGCTTCGTAAGAACCTTTCTTAGCAACAAATGTTGATAGTTCATTAATTATATCAAAATCTTGTATAATAAACTTCTGTTCTTCTATTAGTGACTTCAGATTACTACAACCCAATCTTTTCAATTGCGCTGTTGTACGCACACCCATATTGTTTTGTGTACCAAATCCTCCACCAACTACTTGACCAGACCTACCCTTCCATGTGGTAGATAGTAAGTTTTCATATTCTACTTCATTATTTAGAATATCCGCGACTTGTTGACCTATATCGTTGACTTCTACTAGAATGTATGCGTTATTATAATGTGTACCCATCTTATTAATAATTGTGGGATACATCATAGGCGTCATCTCATTACTCTTATACTTACATACAACTTTAAAAGGCATCTCAGTCACATCTATGACTACAAATGCGCTGTAGTCGAGTCCTACGCCTCTCGCTGTGTCTACACACATAACATATGTTCTGTCTTCTTGTGCTTCTTCGTAGACTGCTAGACCATCTTTATTATAATTTGGCGACTTATAAGATAAATTTCTAAGTGAGTTGGGGTTGATTAGAGTGTTTGATGATCCTAAAAATTCACACTCAAACTCCTGTCTCCACTGTTCTTCTGAAGTATTCTTAATTGTCTCTTCGCGAAACTTAACACCTCGCCCAGGAATATCATTCCATTGAACTTCAATGGGAGCATATGTACTGCGTTTCTCTTCAGCATCTACCCACATCTTATAGAAGTGGTTCATGCCATTAGGCGTAGAAACAACCATCACCTTAGTGTTTTTACCAGAGGTGATAGTAGGATATACTGACCGGAAAAACTCTTCTGCTAAGTTAAATGGAACGAATGCAAACTCATCTAAGAAAACTAGATTGTAAGAACCACCACGAACTGCACTAGAAGATGTTGCAGATGCAATAATCCGACTATCATTCTCTAATACAATAGAACCTTTATTCCATTCTTTAATACCTAACTGCATCCATTTAGGTAATGCTTCGTAAGACATGTGAATTTTTGCAAGCAAGTCTCTAGCAAGTGCGCCTTTGTTTGCAAGAATAGCACAGTTTACTGTAGGGTTAAACAATGCATACCACAGAATGTATGAACATACTGTTGTTGACTTACCAGATTGTCTAGGAATTTTACAGATAGAAAATCTGTTCTTATGAAATGTCTTAACCATTTTTCTCTGAAATGGATACATATCAAATGGAACAAAACCCTCATCGAGGTTAACAATCTTAATATAGTTTATGATAAAGTAATCTGGGTCCTTAGCACACTTCATGTACTCATCAATTTGTTCTGCAGTAAACTCTTGCTGAACATTGACTTTTTTTAGATTAGGATTACCTAAATAAGCATCATTCATTTATAATCTTCTGTAATACAACTTCAAACTGGTCAATCTTTAATGTTCGATTTGGCCAGTAAATATAATCCTTTTCGGGATTTGCTTTCAAATTATTCAAAAGAGGTATAACCGCGTCATGTAGTTTTGATATTTTTGCTTCTAGTTTCTGTACCTCAGCACCAGATGTTGTTGCAGTCTGTGCTAATTGTTGTACTGCTTCTAATTCATTCTCATCTACAGCGGTAAATCCGAAATCGAAATCAGTCATGGTCGATTACCTTTATATCATCTGCGTCACCTTTCATTAGTTTCTGCAACTCTGCAGTTGAACCAATGAACAATGCATTTGTAACATTTTTAGGTGCGTCTTCTTTGTCTACTTTTTTAAGTTCTTTCATGTTCTTTTGTAAGCGCATTAAGTCTTGCGTTACGTCACTAACAGTTTTAATTAACTGACCAGCAACTTCATATGAGCGAGGGTTCTCTGCTTCTCTCGCTAAAGATAGAATACCTTCTATAGCAGTATTACCTTTTTCTATAAGTAGATGAAAGTTGTTTCGTGCGTATTCATAGTCTGCATCCATATCTACTTTTGAAGCATCAGGAGCATCAGGCATAGTGGAAGGTAAATGTTTATCGTCTGTTGAAACTAATTCACTTGCAACATCAAATACATCATTCAATCTATCTTCAACTTTTTCTTTACTCATATCAAATCCTACAGTTGTGTGAATCCACTAACTTTTTTCAATGTGATGGTCACTGTACCATCTTCAATAAAAACTCGTAAATCTTTAGTTGGTTCGGCAGAAAGACCTAATTGACCAGTATTAATTAAAGAACCAACACCAGCACCACTAAATGAAAACACAAGAGTTGGATTTGGATCGGTAACTCGATATACTTGTATATCACCTACATTGTTATCATAGTCAATTTGCAAAATGATACATTCTGGATTTTCTGCTGTTTCATCTCTACCTAAAGTATCTACATCCATATCAAAATCTACAGAACCTGGAGTAAAATCTCCAGACACCGCAAATGTTGCTCTGGTCTCTGTTACGTTAAGAATTGTCTTTGTTGCCATAATTTAACTCGCTGGGTTAGTTGTCCATGTTTCACTAAATCCAAAATCATCTTCCACATCTGCAGATGTCGGATTGGGTTCTGTTTCGTATCTAGTATTTACTAAAGTGCTTGTTGGAGCATCTAGATAGTTATCGATTTTCACTTTCTTAATAACGCCTTGCTGATAAACAGGACCATAAAAATTAGTTTTTGTTGTGAAAGTCATAGTATATATGATACTCCTACGAGTAGCAAAATCTCCCTCATAATCATCTTCATATGTTAAACTATCTAAGATTAAAGGAAAGTCATCTTTGATCCCCATCTCAGGAACAGTGTTTATAGTCAATGTATATGCTGGTGTGAAGAACGGTATAATTTGCTCAACAATCTGCAGTGCATCCTCTTGATTTTTTGCCATGATAAACAGTGAGAAAGTAATATTGTAAGGAACAGAAAAATACTGCTTCTTCAATTCTGATGAGTTTGTATCATCAGTTTTTCGCATTACATTTAACTTATTAACTTTTCTCTGACTATCATAATTAAATCCACTAATCTCAAATCCAATTCTAGGTAATGTCAATTGATTTAAATTATCTAAGTTTGGGTTCTCATATAATCTAGCAAGAAATTTCTGTTTAGGACCATATGATAATGGTATCTTCATGGACTGTATAACAGTACTACTAGCATCTTTACGTCTTACATGAATATCATTGAATACACTACCGAACGCAATTACAGTACGTCTAATAGTTTCATGATAAAAATGATTTTGTCCTAACATTATCTCTGTACCTCACCAAATGGATTTGTTGTGCTAAAGTCTATAATATCTTCAGCATTAACGCCAAAGTCATAATTTCTAGCGAGTGGTTCTATAGAAGCACCAATTGATGTTGCGCTAGTTGTATCGGACAACGCATAACTCTCTTGAATAAGTTTATAACCAGTTTCTAATAATAGTTCACCACTACTGTCTTCAAGAGTAATATTATGATTAAATGCGTTTATACTTCTTGTATCTTCTAATGCATCAATTGCGGAGATGCCGGTGCTTATTTCTTCACTGCTATAAACAAACTTTTCAACATCAAGTCTATATGTATAAATGTTATTTAACTGATAAAAGATATTTTCATGCTCAACAAATTTGATTTCAAATATACTCTTCGTCATAGGAAAGTATAATAAGTCACCCTCATTAGGACGACCTTCTACGATTAATGAAGCATTATTATCAACATCTGCAGACCAGCGTGACTTTACAACAACAAAACTTGCTCTATCTCTAATTTCAACACCAAACTTAGATAAGAAGTCACCTTCACCTTCAAACCCATCCACACTCTGTAGATACATCTCAATAGGATGTGCAGAAGTGAACTTAGATAACTCATCTTCAGTAAAGATATTATCTACGTTTACAAGTGTTCTTGGAATATAGTACATATCAAAACCATAAATCTTAATCGCTTCTATATAAAGATTTTCGATTAAGGTCTGTTCTAATGAATATCCTGTACTATCTAATCCACCGCCTTGGTCAAAGTGAGCGTTTAATGCCATCGGTTACCCTACCATAAAGTTTACTGGTAATTCATATCGTAAAGACATCTCTTCTTCAATCTTTTCGATTTCTTGTCTTGCTTCTTCCATAATACGAACACCATCTAGGGTGACGCCTCCTGGCATCTGCACACCAGCAAACTTACTTAAATTATTACCCCATTGCAATTTAATTAGTGCAGTCAAATATTTTTTAACAAACATATCATTGTAGATATCATTATATGTTGCAGGATCAAGAAGTCTATATGCCTCAAAAATAATATAATTATCTGGTTGTGTATGTTGATCCCAATCCATATCAACATAAATTCTATCTGTATGACGATTAAATCTGACGGATTGCTCTCCAACCAACATCTCTTGTAGAAGAGAAATATGATTTTGTATCATATTATAGTATATAACAGATGTGGATGCAAAGTCAAATACTTCATTTAGACGTAATTGATAACGAACATCAAACATATCTAAAGAAGATTGACTTCCAAACGGAAACACTTTTACGACACCTAAAATAGCATCAGTTACAGGAACATATCCGTTTTTAATATCTCCAGCAACAATTGTAGTAACTGTGTCTGTTGCGCCTGTGACTGCGCCTGTGATTGTCTCTGCAAGCGTATAGTCGCCAAGTTCACGCTTTACGCGAATTGTAGTTGATGTTGGAGCATCAAATACAAATGAAGTTGCACCGCTGGTAGAACCAGTCAGTTTTTCATTTTTTTGAAACTGTGAACTGTCTGTGACAGTAAGTGTGGTAGCGGTTACTTTATGTTTAAGATAAGTCTTTTCAACACCATCAAAATGATATTCTTGAAAGAATTGTAGTGCTTCGTCAGTTCTATCTTCGATTTGGTCTGTTGACACATTAATGTCAATGACCCCTTTACCTAGGCGGCGCAGGCAGTATTGTTGTAAATCGCTTCTTGTGATTGGGGTTGCCATAAAAAAATCTCCAAGGTATCTATTGTTCTAATAGTATTTATACCTTGGAGATTATTGAGTTTTAACTATGTAGTCTTTTTATTGTTATCCTCTAACGAGAATACACTCAACCTGGCCATGTTGTAATGAGTTTGCTGTTAATGCAATTGCTTTAACAATATCAAAACCAGCGCCGTTATTTGTTTTTAACATTCCTTGATACTCTGAGAGTACAAGTGTGTCACCTTTAGCAACCGCACCTCTAACATTGACAATACATCGTCCTGCTACAGCAACATATGGATTCGGTGTCTTGTCTAATGAGTAAACAATACCAATCGTTTTATTGTCTGATGCGCCAGTTGAGATAGCAATATCGTATGTACCAGAAGTAGCAATACGAACAACAGTACCGATAGATAGCAGATTTGCAGGATCAACCGTAAATCGTTCAGCAAGGTCGGAGACTTGTCTTTCTAGAATTAGTCTACCATTTTTGATAGGCATAGTTTACTCTCCTCTTATTCAGTTACTTCATCGCCAGTTGCACCGGCGGCAATTGCGGCATCAATATCTGCAACAGTTGGATTACTAGAACCAACATTCGCTGTCATATCAAGTCCCCCACCAATGGCAACGCCTCTTTTCTTTGCAACTTGGTCAATACGCTCTTCAAGTGTCAAGCGAGTTGATAGTGGCATTGCGTCTGCGCCTTCAATATTAGGTGAGAACGCAATCTTTTTCATTGTTGTCTCATCTAAATCACGCAAAATATCTTCTGGTGAGTTGGGTACAATACCCATATATTGTTCAGACTGTACCATCCAATGTTTGTTTTCTGGTTTAGGAAAACGCTTCTTCACAGCAATACGTCTTGCTTGTAGTGCGTCAATACCTTCTCTGTTACCTTCAACAACATACTCCCACAATGCACGAATAAGAGCATCTTCTTTAGGCATGTTTGCTCTACGCAAATCAATGTATGCCGACTGGTCAAGAATATCTTGAACATAAGGACGCAATTTGCGTAGTTCAGAAAGAGTTGGTTTAGGAAGATTATTATCTTCATCCCATACAATTGCATCTACGAGTGCTTGATTTAATCCAGAATCCGCGGCATTATATCCCGCGCCAGTACCTAAAGACCACTCACATTGTGGATAAAGAATAGACATCATTACACCAATGTTATCTCCTCTACGCACTCTTGAATGATATTCTGTCATTCGCAACATTTCATCATCAGTTGCGGCAATACCAATTGCACCTTTGGCAAAGATTGCTTCGATTTCATCCCTCGTAGGTGGTCCTTTACGTTCCAACTCCGCTTGGGTCATAGGTCCAGCGGTTTTTGCAACTGCTGAAATTAAGTCTGTTGTTTCGGCCATAGTTAACTCCTAAAATTATTTTTTCTTACACAGGTTTATTTATATAGTTATTTATAAACTATTATTACTGAGGACCCGATAACCCACCTAATGCGGGTATTCCTATCTCTTTTGTTATCATAAAAAAGTCTTGTATGAGAAGACTGTTTCTTGCGCTACTTATATTTCTTGTTTGTGTTTCTATTCTTTGTGCATTTGTTGATGCTGGTATATATGCATGAGAAAATCCAAATGTTGTTGCTTGATTAGTTACCCCTCCAGTTCTTCTAGTGGGTGCTGTTCTATCATTACGTCCGCCGGAATGACTGTGAGCATTACCATATGGAGATTGACCTAAAAAATGTGACTGAATATATTCTTCAGAATTATTAACTAATAATCTAAAAGCAAATTGGTCATGTGTATCATTTGAATTTTGACTTCTTAGTGTTCCTGCTACATTGACTTCTAAAATAGAATCCGCATACTGCGGTGTCATATTAATAAAAACACCACCAATTGTCTGAAAAGTTGTTTGCGCGGAATTTAAAGTCCAAGAATCTTCTTCAGCATACTTAAATTGTATAAGTAAGTTTCCAGATACAACTCGTTTAGTTATTTTTCGAATAGGCATTATAATTCCCCATCATATAGAACCACAATTTATGTCTGGTCGCCAGATAGTGATGTGATACCTATCGAAATCTCTTTGCAAATAAAGAAAAAGTCTTGTACGCTAAAGTTTCTATCCGCGCTGATATTTCTTGCTCTCACATCCATATCTTGTGCATTAGTTGATGCTGGAGTAAAGGTATGAGTAAATCCAACCGCTGCCCTTTGGTTAGTTATATGTCCATGTCTTCTAGTGGGTGCTGTTCTATCATTACGTCCACCGGTATGACTGTGATTATTACCATATGGTTGATTTCCTAAAACATTAGTTTGCTCATACTCATTTGAACCATTAACAAAAAGAGCAATTGCTAGTTGGTCGTTGTTGTTGTTACCCGCCTCTTGACGCATAGTCATACTGGCAGAGTTCTCAAGAATAGAATCCGCGTATTGTGGTGTCATAACTACATTTTTATTGTTAATCTTTGTAAACGTAGTTCTTGAAGATGATAATACCCAACTACCAGAATTCTCTGTATACTTGAACTGAACAAGCAGAGAACCGTGTATGATGTGTTTTGTTACTCTTGTTAATGCCATTTGTTTCTCTCTCTTATGTCAAGTTATAATGTTCGCCAGCAATTTCTGATACTGTAAAGAATCCATCACTACAGACAATACTTAGTCCGCCGCTATCTGCCATTACAAATGTTTGCATATTCTGTGCGTTTGTTGAACC
>Ga0115572_10002631_pt1 | contig 14252 bp, 13 predicted proteins | sample COGITO_mtgs_1206_FD_88681 | JGI IMG/M metagenome (GOLD analysis project Ga0115572, IMG submission 88681) | Pelagic marine microbial communities from North Sea - COGITO_mtgs_120607 | ecosystem: Environmental > Aquatic > Marine > Epipelagic | place: Germany:Helgoland, sampling site Kabeltonne... | reverse complement strand
TAATAATGGGCAGACCTAAAAAGAACCCTGCAGCAGCTAAAAAAACTGTTGTTAAAAAAACCGTTGCTAAGAAATCCGTTGCTAAGAAATCGGTTAGTAATGTTGCGGTTGCTCCTGCAGTTGCTAAAGCTCTAGTTGCTGTTGAAAAAGCTACAAAAGCAGTTGCTGATCAACAAGCTAAAATTGATGCTGCTGTTAAAAAACAAGTCGCTGCAAAAAAATCAGCTTTAAAACCAAAAGCAACAGCTGCGGTTAAGCGTGCTGCAGTATCTGCTGCTAATAAAGTGCGCGCAGAAAAAGAAAAGCTTTCGTTAGTTAAAGCTAAGTTACGCGATGCAAAAGTTGCTTTAAAGGTTGCAGAGATAAATTCTAAAGCCGCTGAAGCTGAAGCAAAAGCAAAAGCAGTAGTTGCTGAATTTGAAGCTTCTCTTAATGCAAAATCTGAATTAGATCTTAAGAAAGCATTAGCAGATTTTGAAGTTTCTTGGACTAAGTCTCGTGAGCGTCAAATTGCCGCTAAAGTGAAGGTTCGAACTACTAAAGAAACTAAAAAAGCTAAAGCTGCAGTGAAAAAATTGGCAGTTAAAGCGAAAGCGTTAACAGCACCTGCTAAAAAAGCTAAGAAGCCCGCGGCAAAAAAGCCGGTTGCTAAAAAAGTGACAAAGCCAGCTGTCGCCAAAAAGCCAGTGGCTAAGAAAGCTGTTGTGAAAAAAGCAGCTGTTAAGAAAAAGCCAGTAGCTAAAAAAGCTGGTCGTGGTCGTCCTGCTAAAAAATAAAGGCTGAAATAGGCTTTTAGCCTTTCAACCTTGTTTGCTGAGCATCAAAAGCCTCGGAGTAAAATCTGGGGCTTTTTTTTGTTCAATTTTCAAATGTTAGGCAGTGTTTGTTATACTGCGCCAAATCTTAATCATGTTAGTAAATTCAATGAGCAATATTCTCGTTTTAGATGCCTCATCTTCTTGGTGTTCAGCGGCCCTTAGTATCGACGGCACTCTGTACAGTGCTGCCGAGCTACAACCTCGAAAGCATGCGCAACTACTGATGCCTATGATTGAAGAGCTTTGTGGGCAAGCAGGAATAAAGCCTAAGCACCTTGATGGTATTGCATTTGGCAAAGGCCCTGGTTCATTTACTGGGCTTCGTATTGCTATTTCTGTTGCTCAGGGCTTATCTCTAGCAACAGGCGCCAAACTTTATGGAATATCTTCCTTAAAGGCACTGGCTTGGCAAGGGATGAAAACCAAGGGAGTTGAGCATGTCGTTGCGATTATGAATGCTCATATGGGTGAAGTTTTTTACAGTGCCTATCAGAAAATAGGTAATGGTCTCGAGGCTATTGTGGCTGATAGTTTGTCTAAACCTGAGCAAGTTGATCTGTCAGCATTAGTGTCGAATGAAACAGTTTCAGAATTGTCATGGCTAGGTGCGGGTGATGGTTTTCAGTTTATAGATCAAATGCCACAGATTTCCCCTGTTATAGAGACTATTGATGAAGAGATAGCGGCAATGGCAGAAAGTATGATGGATTTAGCATTAGCTGCGTGGGAAAGTGGTGAATTTACCACGGCAGAACATCAGCAGCCGGTGTATTTACGAGATACCGTTGCCTGGAAAAAACTGGCAGAGCAGCCTTCATTGCTTAAGAAATAACTGTCTAACGATATGGCAATATAACTAGATAACATAAAATTGCGCAGTGGTGTTTATCCCTAGCAGCTCTTTAATATTAGGAATTTTTTAAAATGGATTTGATTCAAATAATAGTTTTATCGTTGCTGCAAGGCTTTACTGAGTTTTTGCCAATTTCCAGCTCTGCGCATTTGATTCTACCTTCTCAAATCTTAGGTTGGGCCGATCAAGGATTGGCATTTGATGTGGCAACACACATAGGAACATTAGCTGCGGTTATCATTTATTTTCGCCGAGATGTCGTTTCAATAACCCAAGGGTGGTTGACGACGGGCCTTTCTAAAAACATGAATACAAATGCGCGTTTAGCTTGGTCTATTGTTATTGCAACAATTCCAGCCGGGCTAGTAGGGCTTGTATATGGAGACTGGATAGAGTCAAACTTTCGTTCAAGTGAGGTTATTGCCTATGCAACGATAGGCTTTGGCTTATTATTACTTGCTGCGGATCGTATGGCGAATGAGCATAAAGATATTGTTCAGATGACGTTAATAGCAGCGTTAATTATTGGTGTATTTCAAGCATTTGCATTAATACCAGGAACATCACGTTCAGGTATTACGATTACGGCCGCTTTGTTTTTAGGCTTTCAGCGTGAGGCGGCGGCACGCTTTTCATTCCTTATTTCGATACCTCTTATTTTGGCCGCTGGTTTATTAAAAACCAAAGATTTGGTCGAGCAAGTTACTCAGGTTGATTGGCTGGAAATTGGTTTGGCTGCATTGCTGTCTGCGATCAGTGCGTATGTTTGTATATACTTCTTTTTGGCTATGATTAATCGTATTGGCATGTTGCCTTTTGTGATTTACCGCTTAGCTTTGGGTGCAATCTTGTTGATGTGGTTTGTTTAATGGCGTTACTGGACGGAATAATTCAACAGTCAGAAACGGACTTGTTTGATTTAGCTGCTTGGTCTCAAGACTGGCAGGTTAATGTAGTAAAAATAGATCAGCTACAGAGCGCAGGTCTTTTTATGGTGGTTGATGGCCAACGCATTAGCCTTCAGCAAGGAGGCAAAAAGGCGCCAGGGCCAGTATTGGTTGATTTTGTAAGTGGTGCTAGTGCTCACCGTCGAAAGTACGGTGGTGGAAAGGGGCAGAGTATTGCTAAAGCGGTGGGTGTTAGTAGCGCTTATAAGCCGACTGTGTTGGATGCAACTGCAGGCCTTGGCCGTGATGGTTTTGTATTGGCGACCCTTGGTTGTGATGTCACTTTGATAGAGCGCCACCCGGTTGTCTATTTACTATTAAAAAGTGGCTTGCAGTGTGCTCAGGAAGAATTAGAAATTGCTGATATCATGCAGCGAATGAAGTTGTTACAAGGTAATTCTATAGAGCTCTTACGAGATTGGTTTGAGCTGGGCTATGAACAGCCAGACATTGTGTATTTAGATCCTATGTTCCCACATTCAAATGCATCTGCGGAAGCAAAGAAAGAGATGAAGCTCTTTCGGTCATTGGTAGGTTCAGATTTAGATGAAGATGAGTTATGGGCGCAAGCAGATGCCATTGCTCGTTGTCGTATTGTTGTAAAGCGGCCAGCTAAAGCGCCGCCTTTAGCAGGTAAGCAACCTAGCTATACTTTAGCAGGCAAGGCTAATCGTTTTGATGTTTATGCTAAGGCGAAGGTTGTCGCTAAAGAAGAAGTTTAGTAAACCTTAACAATCATGTGAAACTAATAGGCGCTCTGTCAGAGCGCCTTCATCGCTTTATACTCGATTAAGATTCTTGCCAAGTGATCTGTAGGATGCTCTGACGTAAGCTTGCATCTAATACTTTCTCTAGCTCTAGTGTCATCGTAGTAAGGCTGTCATCAAAGATAAGTTGCTCTTCTTCATCCTGTTGAATTAAACCCTGGCTAAGTAATTGCTCGATTAAGGTACGGAATAAGTTCTTATCAAAAAACTCGGGTGTACTGATACCATGAAGTATTGAGATACGCGAAGCAAGAGCAGAAGATTGCTCTTCCAGTTCTTTCGCTGTTGAATTGCCACTGCCAATCTTTCTTAATAGCGATAACGTTAAGAAATAACGCTCTTGGGTTTGCATTGCAACTTGACCAAAACCAGAGAGTTTTAAATATTCATTTGAATTGGCAGCAGGGCGGCTGAATTGATCGCCGTTACGTTCAAGTAAGCCAAGATCAACCAAGGCACCCAAGCAAATTTCTACAACTTTAGGTAGTTCTTCTAATTCCCAACGTAAAAATAATTCAGCTTTAAAGAAGGGGTATAGAAATTTACACAGAGTTTGAATCTCTGCGAGGTTATGATCTCGATTATTAACAAATAAGCTGGCTAATAAAGAAGGCATTGCAAAAATATGGAAGACATTATTGCGGTAGTAGCTTAATGAAACTGCTTGGTGCTCATCAGCTTGTACTATCTCACCTAAGCTATGCTTGGCAATGGATATCATTCCCATATTTTCCGCATAGGCAATCCAGTCTTTACCGTTACCTTCTGGTATTTCAACTAAGTCCGTATAAGGAAGTGTTTCTAATAGCTTCTTATAGTCATCTAGCTTATTAGCCAGCAATTGAGCATCCATAGCTAAGTGAGGCGTTGCTAGTAAACCCGTAGCGACTAAATTGATTGGGTTTGCGGAGGCTGCATTATTAATTTGAGTGGCTACTTCAATGGCTAGTTTATTAACCACTTTTGGCGTCCAATCAGGTTTGAAGTTATTTTCGCTACGCTCATCACGCCAATTTGGCTGCTCAGCATCTAGAAGTTGATCAAAATTAATTGGGTTGCCGAAAGTTACGCGCACTTTACCGAAAGATCGTTTCATATTACGCAGAGAAGCGAAGATACTGCCTAGGCCTTCTTTCTTCTTTTTCTTACCTTTCAGCTCACCTTGATAGCTGTTGGATTCGAATACTTTTTCATAACCCACGTAAACCGGCATAAAAATAATCGGCTTACTTGAATCGCGTAAATAACTTCTTAAAGTCATCGCGAGCATGCCAGCTTTAGGGTTCAGTGTACGTCCAGTTCGGCTACGGCCGCCTTCAACAAAATATTCAGTTGAATAACCATTACTGAATACTGAGTGTAGGTATTCATCAAATACGGCCGCGTATAATTTATTACCCTTAAAAGTACGACGCATAAAGAATGCACCGCCGCGACGTAAGATGGGGCCAGCAATAGGCATGTTTAAGTTAATCCCAGCGGCAATGTGAGGGACTTGCAAGCCATTGTGGTAAAGAACATACGAGAGTAATAAATAATCGATGTGACTGCGGTGACAAGGCACATAAATGATTTCATTGTCTTTGTTGGCGTCTTGTAAACGTTCAATATTATAAACATTTACGCCGTTATAGATTTTATTCCACACCCAGGTTAAAACAACGTCTAAGAAACGGATTGCGCCATGGGTCATGTTGGCTGCAATTTCATCTGCGTATTTTAGGGCCAGAGCATTGGCTTTTTTACGGCTGATATTTTTTGTTTTCATTTCCTCTTCAATGGCATCGATAACCAAAGGTTTGCGAGGAATCTGATGAACCAGTGTACTGCGATGTGAAAGGTCAGGACCCAGCACGGTTGCGTTAACTTGGCGAAAATGAACGCGAAGAACGCGTGACAGTTTGCGCGCTGTCATCTCGGTATCTTTGCCTTCATCGATCAGCTGACGCAATGAAATCGGCTGGCTAAAACGAATAGCCGTCTCACGTCCGTTAAGTATGATTGCCATGATAGTGGATAAGCGACCGCCTAAAGTACCACTGCTTTGCAACCAAATTTTGAGAAATGAGCGTTCTTTGTCTGGGCTACGACCCCAGTACACTGCAACGGGAACGATTTGGATATCTTGGTCTTCTTGATCTCGAATTAAATCAATCCAACGGGTAAGGCGTTTTGAAACAAGGGGAATGCCGCGCTTACGGAAAGGAGCGCCCGCGCGTTTGTAGCTGGAAAAAAACGGATTTATTTTTTTGTTTTGTTCACCAATATGGCAATCAAGAACACTGGGTAAACCAGCTTCGGTTAATACTTTATCGATGACTAATTCTTGGCCGTGAGATTTATACTGCAAGGCATAAACAATAGGTTTGCTGCTATCTAAACCTAGGTCTTGGGCAGTGGGGCCAATAATTTTTGTACTAACTAATGTATGGATAATACGCTGTCTAAAGCGAAAAAAACCATTATTAATCGCGGTGATTAAATTCATGCTAACAATTCCAATGTAAATACAGGGGCAGTTTACCTGCTAGGTGCATTGGGTTAAATGGGTTTTTATGCCAATATTTTTACCAATGGCCTTTATTTGTTGAAATTGTTAGCTAATGCCAGCTTTATCTAGATTGAAGGAGCTTAGTAGTGAGGTGGTGGTGGTTCAATAAAACTTCCAGACGATTGTGCGCCCTGACTGCCACCAATGCTCTGCACTTGTTGATATAAGTATTTAAGGGCATCTTTGGCCGTTTTATTATCAAGTTGTAATTCTACTAACGCATCATTTAATTGTTCAATGTGATGCTCCAAATAAGCAACCTTGGTTTCAAGTTGTTCTATTTGTTGTTGCTGGATGTCATTCTTTGAGCTTGTCATAAGGTTCTCGATGAATTTTTGCGAATTGTTGCAGGCTATCCGTTGAGGGTCAAAGGAATACTCGCGTAAATCTGTATTATTGTATGTTATTTGATCAAAACGAGTTATTAATTGCAGTACAGGTGTTTTGCTTTTCTATCGTATTGATTTTTTTAATGAATTAGGCTTTCATGGTTGTGCTTAGTGGCTTTGTTTGGTCTTAAGCAAAAGAAAAACAGACAAAAATTTGCATCGAAAGAGAAAAAAGGATGAAAGGTATTATGATTAGAAAAATTATAGTGAGTGCAGTGCTCGCGTTGATTGCTCCATTTATTTTAAAATTAGCCTTAAATAAGGTACTTGTAGGTATTAATTTGGCTTCTGGTGCTACATTGGCAGAGGCTCTATCAACTCTACCTAATGTGGGTGTTATTTACACAATTGTTGCGTTAATTTTCTTCGGTATCACTTTTGTAGCTGCATTAGCTGTTCCTGCACGCCGCCGTCGTAATCGCTCAAGCGGTACGGTTGTTGAAAGTGATGTTGATGATGGTCGTGAACGCGGTATGGTTAAGTGGTTTAATGTGAAAAAAGGTTTTGGTTTTATTACGTGGGATGACGGTGAAGATGTTTTTGTTCACTTCCGTTCTATTCGTGGCCAAGGTCATCGTTCTCTGACTGAAGGTCAGCGCGTTAAGTTTATGGTTGTACGCGGTCAAAAAGGACCACAAGCTGAAGATGTTTCAGTTGTTCGTGGTTAATTGCTAATTTAGTCTAGTTTGAAATTAAGCTGGATTAAATGGTAAAAAGAAAAGGCGGATTATCCGCCTTTTTTTATGCCTGTTCGAAATGTAGAATGCACTTGTGCTGCGACGTGAAGGGTGATTATTCACATTTAGGGATTTTGTTTTTTGTGGGGAGGCGTCTAAGTGGGCATGTAAGTGTGACATCACCATCAGGAGCTTGTATTTGCCCTAGGCGATTGAAGTGCTCAATAAGCAATAACTCTATTCGTTTTAATAGCGACATAAAAAAGCCCCTTTGCACTGGTTATACATCAAGTATAGTCAGCATAAAGGGGCTCGTTTAAAAAGCTTTGTTACAAAAAGTAGCTAGACTTTTTGGATAAGCTCTTTTAATAGGCGCGGATTGGCGACTAGAATATCTGCAGGAGCTTTAATTAAAGGCTCTCCAGTAAGGTTGGCTGTTAAGCAACCTGATTCGTGAGCGATTAAGCTACCTGCATTTAATGAAAACTCATCCATATCGCAAAGCATTGCGCCGTGTAAGCGGTCAGCTGCGGTATAGGCCATCATTAATACACTGCTGCCAAGAGCACGAACGTCGTTCGCTTGTGCCATCAGGCTAGTGATCTTTTGGCGAATTTCGAAAACACGCTCACCTTCACTATGATTAGGTGTTTTAAAACCGATAAGAGCTTGTCCTATTTCACGCAATTGACCACAGCGTAAGCGGCGATTATTCAATTGCGCTCCACGGCCACGGCTAGCGCTGAACTCATCACCGTTCATTGGGTTAATAACCACGGTGTGTTCAGTTTTACCATTAACTAGGCAGCTTACGATGATTGCGAAATCAGGTAGGCCTACGCGAAAGTTTACCAAGTCATCGATGACACAAACTTGCCATTGATTTTTAGGTGTACCTTCAGCAGGGCTGTGAAAACCAGTTTCACGGCCTTGATAGCTATCTTCTGGGCAGGCGTTTTTGAGCTCAAAAATTATGCTCTTTTCAAGGCCAATGGCGCAGTCAGCTACGAATTTTGATTTTTCCTGATCGCTACTTTGGTAGGGATCGAAACGGTCCAAGCTACGGACCAAGTCTTGTCCTGCATTACGTGCAGCACGCAGCGCAAGGTTTACAAGCGGTTGCATAGGGCTACTAATCTCTTAAAGAACGGTGAACTGGCAAGTATAACAAAAAAAATTGTATAAAAAAATTACTAATAGATTTTTCACGCAGGCTTTTTCATATCTTCATCAGTTCTACACTGTTAGAATGCTGGTTTTATGAAGAATGTGCTCGCCTTATTTAGACACATTCATGTTATTAGAAGATGCCTCATGTTAGATCAGATTAGAATTGTTTTAGTAAATACAACGCACTCCGGCAATATTGGAGCAGCGGCACGTGCCATGAAAAACATGGGCGTTACTCAATTGGTGTTAGTTGACCCGATTGCAGAAATTGATGGCGATGCCATTGTGCGCGCCTCTGGGGCATCAGAAATTTTAGACAGCTGCATTACGGTGTCGAGCTTAGATGAAGCTGTTGCAGGTTGTGGTTTGGTTATTGGTACCAGTGCACGAGGTCGTCATATTCCTTGGCCACTTTGCTCACCGCGTGAATGTGCTGATAAAGCAAAAAAAGCGGTTGCTAGTAATAACAGTGTTGCCTTGGTGTTTGGTCGTGAATCCCGTGGTTTAACCAATGAAGAGCTGCATAAATGCAATGCTCATGTTCATATTCCGACTAATCCTGATTTTAGTTCTTTGAATATAGCGGCAGCGGTTCAAGTGTTGTGTTACGAAATGCGTATTGCCTCATTAGAAGAAGAGAGTGTTGATGGTGGCGGTAAAAATAAATGGGGCGTCGAGTGGGATTATGAAATGGCACCTCATGGTGACATGGAAAGATTTTTTGACCATTTAAAAGACTCATTGGTTGATATCGGCTTTCTTGACCCCAATACTCCTAAGCAGCTAATGACAAGACTACGACGCATGTTCCAAAGAACCGCATTAGATACTATGGAAGTCAGTATGATGCGTGGCATTTTGGCGGCGGTACAGCGTAAAGCTAAAGTCGCTAATGAAATTGAATCAGCTGAAAAGAAAAATGAAACAGATAAATAAGATTAAGGGCTAAGTAATAATGTTTCGACGAATTCGACAAGACGTAGCCTGTGTATTTGAGCGTGACCCTGCGGCTCGAAATACTTTTGAAGTATTAACAACCTATCCTGGGGTGCATGCAATATTGCATTATCGCCTAGCAAACTGGTTATGGCTGAAAGGTTTTAAGTGGTTGGCCCGTTTGCTATCGACATTTAGCCGCTGGATGACAGGTATTGAAATTCATCCGGGTGCAACTATTGGTGATCGTTTCTTTATTGATCATGGTATGGGTGTCGTTGTTGGAGAAACGGCTGAGATTGGGAATGATTGTACGCTTTATCATGGCGTAACTCTGGGTGGTACTAGCTGGAATAAAGGTAAGCGCCACCCAACCTTGCGTGATGGTGTTGTTGTGGGTGCTGGTGCTAAGGTATTGGGACCTATTACCGTCAATGAAGGTGCCCGAATTGGCTCTAACGCTGTTGTGACCAAAGAAGTTCCTGCAGGTGTCAGTGTTGTGGGTATTCCAGGGCGTATTGTTCGTAAGCCTGACCCTGAGCAAGACAAGCGTCGTAAGGACATTGCTGAGAAGATTGGTTTTGATGCCTATGGCATGGCCGATGAAATGCCAGATCCAGTTGCGCGTTCGTTGAATAACTTGATGGATCATATGCTGGCAGTGGATGGTAAAATCAATAATATTTGTAAGTCGTTACATAAATTGGGGGATACCTCTTGTGATGAGGCTTTGCCAGAGTTGAAGGCTTCTCACGTAGAATGTTTGGCGGATAAAAAACAAGATTCTATAAAAGAAGAATCTACAAAAGACGAAGCTGTAAAAGGTGATTGCATTAATAAATCGACTGATAGCTAACTTAAAGTCAGGAATAGTTGACTAATTTAGTCGGATTTACGCATAATGTGAGTCTGATTATTTTATTGACTATTTCTGGAGGCTGAGCTGTGCGCTTAACTACTAAAGGACGTTACGCAGTTACTGCGATGCTCGATTTAGCGATGCATGCAAAGCAGGGCCCTATTAGCTTGAGTGATATATCGGGTCGGCAAGGTATTTCTCTGTCATACCTTGAGCAACTATTTTCTAAACTGCGACGTAATGAGCTTGTGTCCAGTGTTCGTGGGCCAGGCGGAGGCTATCGTCTAAGTCGTCCTGGAGTAGAAATCAATATTGCGCAAGTAGTTGATGCAGTCAGTGAATCCATTGATGTTACCCGTTGTGAAGGAAAAGGTGATTGTCAAAAGGGTGAAGCTTGTTTGACGCATCACTTGTGGTGTGACTTGAGTGATCAAATACATTCATTTCTAGAAAACATCAGCTTACAAAGCTTGGTTGATCGTCAAGAAATACGTGATATCTCAGATCGTCAAGATGGCTATCACAAGAATCGTATTAATGTGGTCGATAGTTTATCTATTTAGCTTGGCTAGTTAAAATTTAATCCCTTCATATGTTAGACTTCAGCCTTAAATTTAAAACGTCTCATGGTCATGAGGCGTCTCAGGTAGAAGGCGGTCCCACGAAAGCATGAACCTCGTATATCTTGATTACGCAGCAACAACCCCTGTTGCTCCAGAAGTTGCCGAAACAATGGCGCAGCACCTAACCCTTGAAGGCAATTTTGCCAATCCGGCATCTCGTTCCCATCGCTTTGGTTGGCAAGCAGAAGAAGCAGTGGAACGTGCTCGTATAACTGTTGCTAAGCTGATTGGTGCAAGTAATCGTGAGATTGTTTGGACGAGCGGTGCAACTGAATCTAACAACCTTGCTATCAAGGGTGTGTTAGAAGGTTTTGAATCGGGGCATGTCGTCACTTCAAGTATTGAACATAAAGCTATTTTAGATCCTTGTGAATATGAAGCAGGCAAAGGTTTTGATGTAACTTACTTAGAGCCGAATGACGAAGGCTTAATTACAGCTGATCAAGTTGAGCAAGTATTACGTCCAGATACGCGCTTAGTTAGCTTGATGTTGGTAAATAATGAAATTGGTAATGTGACTGATATTCAATCGATTTCTAAAGTGTTGAAAAATCACGATGCGTTATTGCATTGTGATGCTGCTCAAGGAACGGGAAAGCTGGCTATTGATGTTGGTGCTATGGGGGTTGATTTGATGTCGATTTGTGCGCATAAAATGTACGGTCCCAAGGGGATTGGTGCGTTATATGTTCGTAAGGCGTCAGAAGTTAAGGTCTATCAACAAATACACGGCGGTGGGCATGAGCGAGGAATGCGTTCAGGTACTTTAGCGACTCATCAAATTGTTGGTTTTGCCAAAGCAGCTGAATTGGTTATGGCTGATTTGGAATTAGAGATTGCACACAATGCTGAATTGCGTGAACAGCTATGGAAGGGTCTGGAAGTATTGGGTGGGGTTAAGCGCAATACACATGCAACTCAGTGCAGCCCTAATCATTTGAATGTAAGTTTTAGTGATGTCGATGGAGAAATATTATTGGCATCACTTGCTCAGTTAGCCATCTCGTCAGGCAGTGCGTGTAATTCAGCCAGTGTTGCCCCTTCTTATGTCCTCAAAGCGCTTGGTTTGCCTGATGAAATGGCTCATGCAGGCATTCGTTTTAGTGTAGGGCGCTATACCACGCAAGCGGACGTTGAGTTTGCAATTGAAGAGGTTTCGCGGGTTATAACGGCTCTGCGCTAGGGGATTGATTGACTAAAAGTTAATCAATCAGGCTGTCTATGTGAACTGGCATACACTTGGCTACAGTAATAGTTATAAATTCCATTCTAATTTAGTTAAAACCTGCGTATACTCCGCAGGTTTTTTATACCCTATAAATCCGATATTGGAGAATAATCATGGCGATCGAACGCACTTTTTCTATTGTTAAGCCTGACGCAGTTGCTAAAAACGTAATTGGCGAAATTTACAGCCGTTTTGAAAAAGCTGGCTTGAAAATCATTGCTTCTAAAATGGTTCACTTGGACGACGAAAAAGCGGGCGGTTTTTACGCAGAGCACGCTGAGCGTCCTTTCTTCAAAGATTTAGTTGGCTTTATGACTTCTGGTCCAGTTATGGTTCAGGTTTTAGAAGGCGAAGGCGCTGTTCTTAAGAACCGTGACCTAATGGGCGCAACTAATCCTAAAGAAGCTGAAGCAGGCACTATCCGTGCTGATTTCGCTGAAAGCATTGATGCTAACGCTGCTCACGGTTCTGATTCTCTAGAATCTGCTGCTCGTGAAATCGCGTATTTCTTCTCTGACGAAGAAATTTGCCCTCGCGGTTAAGTTTTAGTTAGACGGTGGCTGAAATAGCACCGACCTTTGAGAGCAGCTTTTATTCTTTGAATGTCAGCTGCTTTCTTAGTTTTAGCAAGCCCATAAATTGCTCCATTTCCCTTGTGTTTTTCTTCCCTTCTCAGGGTGGTATAAACAAGAATGCAAACGAAATGGTTTATCCGCTCAGGATGATACTTCCACTGCCCGGTGACCAAGATGACAGACATGCAAGCAACTGATTTTGAAGCGCTAGATCGACTAGAAGCTGAAGAAAAAGCAAAAACGCCTCAAGAAAAAGTAAATCTATTAGGCCTTTCACCTAAGAAGATGGATGCGTTTTTTGAAGGCTTAGGCGAAAAGAAATTCCGCACGCAGCAAATGTTGAAGTGGATTCACCAACTAGGTGAGTCTGATTTTGAAAAAATGACCAACATGAGCAAATCAATGCGCGCTAAGTTGGCTGAAGTTGCTGAAATTAGTCTGCCAGAAATTATTCTTGATAAAACTTCTGTCGATGGCACCCGTAAATGGGTCATGAAAATGCCGGGAGGCAGTGCCATTGAAACTGTTTATATTCCGGAAAAAGAACGTGGCACATTGTGTATCAGTTCGCAAATTGGCTGTGCGTTGGATTGCAGCTTTTGTTCGACGGGTAAGCAAGGGTTTAATCGTGACTTAAGTGTTGCTGAAATTATTGGCCAGTTGTTTGTTGCTTCTCAGAGTTTAGATACTCCGGGAGAAAAACGTGTTCGCCGCATTACTAACGTTGTAATGATGGGGATGGGAGAGCCGCTTCTAAACTTTGACAATGTTGTCGATTCAATGGAATTGATGCTGAACGACTTTGCTTATAGCTTGTCGAAACGTCGTGTGACATTAAGTACGTCGGGTGTTGTTCCAATGATGGACAAACTAGGCGATATTGCGGATGTTTCTCTTGCGGTCTCTTTACACGCAGGTAATGACAAGTTACGTGATGTACTTGTTCCAATTAATAAGAAATACCCGATTAAAGAATTAATTGCAGCGACCAATCGTTATTTGGAAAAGCTGCCTGATCGTCGTAAAGCTACGATCGAATACACCATGATGAAAGATGTAAATGACAGTGTTGAGGATGCGGAGCAAATTGCAGAGGTATTGAAAAATACACCTTGCAAAATTAACTTGATCCCGTTTAACCCGTTTCCTAATTCTGGTTATGAGCGTCCAAGTAATAATCGCGTTTATCGTTTCCGTGATTTATTGCATGAACGCGGTTTTATTGTCACTATCCGTTCTACCCGTGGTGATGATATTGATGCAGCGTGTGGACAGCTTGTGGGGCAAGTCGAAGATAGAACTCGACGTCAGCAAAAGTATATTGATTTACATCAGGTTAATGACTCGGATGCGGTTTAGCGGATCTGGGTTTGTATTTATGGGTAAGGTGAATATAGGATGTTCAGCATGAAATCTTTACAGCTTGTTATTTTTTTGTGCAGCACTTTGCTGCTCTCAGCCTGTGTGACAACGATTGATAGTCGTTTGACGCGCAAAGCAGATCCTGAAAAGGCTGTCGATAATTATACTCAATTGGGTTTGGGGTATATTCAGCAAGGGAAATACGATACGGCTCGTGCACGATTGAATCGAGCGTTAGAAATTAACGCGGATTATGCGCCAGCTAATAATGCTATGGCTTTGTTGTTGCAGTCTGAACGTGAACCAGAAGCAGCTGAAGAATACTTTTTGAAAAGTATTAATCTTGATGAAGACTTTAGCCAAGGCCAATACAACTACGGCATGTTCTTGATGCAACATCAGCGTTATGATGAAGCTTGTGAATATTTAAGCAATGCAGCTCGTGATGTTGAATATCAGCAGCGCGGGAAAGCAGCTCAGAATTTAGGCTTATGTTA
>Ga0115572_10002630_pt1 | contig 14252 bp, 7 predicted proteins | sample COGITO_mtgs_1206_FD_88681 | JGI IMG/M metagenome (GOLD analysis project Ga0115572, IMG submission 88681) | Pelagic marine microbial communities from North Sea - COGITO_mtgs_120607 | ecosystem: Environmental > Aquatic > Marine > Epipelagic | place: Germany:Helgoland, sampling site Kabeltonne... | reverse complement strand
TTTTTCAATAGCAATAGGCAAACCTCCCTGAACTTTCGATCCAGCATCTTTACCCATTAACCATGTAGTAGTTGCGTTCTCTACAATAGCTTGCTTGTTCTCGATTGTCCAATTACGAAGTTGTAGATTTTTCTTGCCTCCCATTTCTTCTTTGAAAGTAAGATCCAGTTGCTTACCAGCCGCTAATCTTATTTCGTTTACAATAGGTGAAGTGCTAGCGTTTTTAGAAATAACAGTATCAAGCTTAGATTTTAAAACTCTTACAATAGTAATCATTTTACTTCTAACTTGTTTTAATCCCTCTGTGCTTAGTACTTTTTGCTGTAGTAAGTTTTTGTATTTAGATTTCTCGTCTAATGTAGGAGCTACTTCTTGTTCTGCAGCGATACCTTTAGCCTCAGTTATATCTTTGGCTTGAGATAATTCTGCTTGCTTTTTAAACTTAATTAAAGCTTCTTTAATCCTGTTTGATATACCTGCTTGACTACCAATAAGATAGCCTCCAAAGTCGTCGTTTCCGTTAGGGTTTTGTTCTGTTTTGGGTTTAAAGCCTATTATGTTTTTAACCAACTGCACTCCAATAACCTCATCATAAAACTCTTGGAAGGTTTTACCGTATACGTTGTCAGCAACAATACCCATTCTTGCAGCCATCTTCTTAACTAAAGGAAATAGCATACCGTCTTGTAGCTTTACAATTATCTTACCAGCTACATTCGTCCATTCAGCTGACGTCATATCAGCAGGAATCATATCGTTTAAAGCGTCGCCAATTTGTTTTTTGTTTTTTCTTTCTTTGACTCTTTCTTCTTTTTTAGCAGCGCTCACAGGTTTTGCTTTGGCTGCTTCAGGTTTTTTGACTTCGGGAATTTCTTCAACTGTTTTACCGCTTTCAGCTGCTTCTAGTTTAGCTTCTAGAGATTCCATCTGTGAGCTATAGGTATCAAAATCTATAGCATCGTCATTAAGCTGCTCGTCTAGCGCGTCCATTTGCTCGTTGATACTATCGACAGAGCTAGCTTTTACTCCACTGTCAACCCCTCCCTTTGCTTTTTTTATTTTAGCCTTCGCTTTAGAAGATATTTCTCCTTTACGGAAAGCTGCATTATGAGCCATGGTGTAATCAAAAGCTTTTTGCGGTGTGTTTATATTTAATCCAATACCTACCTTAGCTGCGGCTTTTTCTAGAAAAGTTTCTTTTGTTTCTGCGGTTTCAGCGTAGGCATATAAAAGCTCTTGAGCCCTGCGTGTGTATTCGTCTGCTTTTGCAGCTTCACTGGCCGGTTTTCCGTTTTCATCTAACAAGCTTTGAGTGTCAGCTAAAGCCTGCTTGTGAATTGCTTCATAAGTTTTATTACCGGACTTGCTTAAAAAAGATTTTAAATTATTTGAGTAAGTAGTTTGTTCTGCTTCGCTTTTGAAAGAAGCATCGTCTATAGCGTGGCTAATCTCATGCAGCACCATAGTACCTGCTGTAATTTTACCGTCTCTAAGTCTTTCTTCAACCGTTTTTTTGTCAAAGGTTATTAGCTTAGCTCCTCCTTTTAAAGGTACAATAACCCCATTGGATCTTTCTGCTGAGTCTTGGTCTTGTAGTTTTTTAGCTTCGGCAAGAGTATTTTGTATTTCTTTTTCAGTTAACTTAAGTTTTCTTAACTCTGCTTCAAATTCTTCCATAGTCCCTACGCCTACTACACTTACGTTTTCCAACTGTTTTGCGCTAAGTATTTTAGCAGCGTTAGTATCAATGTCTAGTTTTGTAGAAAGCACGAATCCTTTATCGGTCAAAGATTTGTTTGCTTTGTTAATGTACTCTTGCTCCTTTTGTTTTTTAGTTAAAGGCTTTTTGTTTTCACCTGTCGCTGCTTCAACTTCCGCAACAATTTTTTCGTCTCTTTTTATTTCTATTACTTGGTCAGCAACAGCATTTTCTCTCATAGTCTGTAGAACTTGAGCTAATTGTTGACGCTTAGTTTTACTTCTATACCCGTCTTTGTTAGATTCTTTTAGTTCATTTGCTATACGCTCTCCTCCAGGTCCTAAAGCGTCTTCAGCTAGACCAAGGTCTGTTCTTGATTGAACATCTTGTATTTCTTGTTCCATGCCGTTGACTTGCTCTTGAAAGTCTTTTCCATTTTGCCCTCCTAGTTTTTCGACATGAGCATTTACTTTTTCTTGAGCAACCTGCTTAGAGTCTCCTGCAATTACTCCTGCTTTATTATATAAGTCAGAAAGTATAAAATTAAGGTTAATGATTTCTTTAGTGTTTTCTACCCCGAGACCTAACGCGTCAATTTCTATTTCTCCTGCAATTTTAGATATTTGCGAAGTTTTACTTTGCAATAAAGAAAACAAAGCTGGCTTATCCTTTTCATTAGCGGTTTCTATTTGTAAGCTAATTCTTTGGATATCATTATTTATTCTGTTAAATGCTTTATTGTACTGTTTAACATCAGATGAACCTACTATGTTTGAGTATATAGCACTAGGTCCGTTCATAGGCCCGGACATTATAATGGACGTCACAGCTACATCATCAAGTTGATCTAAGTTAACTTCCCTATTAAGTATTAAAAGCTCAGAAAGTGCGTCCCCTGTGTATATACTGGTTTCTTCTACAACTTCTCCTAGCATAGGCTTGCCTACTTTACCTGTTTGATAAAGTAATCTTTGAGCCTTATTCATTTGGCTTACCCTAGCTATTTCGCTAGCCGGGGTGTTTCTTAATTGCTTAATAGCATTAACAGCATTTGGAGCAGAACCTATAACATAAGTAAAACCTCCTTCTATAAGACCGGTAGCTATAGAAGACCCTACTATTTGAGCATTGCTTAAGTCTCCATAAGCAATTTGAGCGTTTAAATCAGCCATTTGAACATTGTATTCATCAGGGTTCATTAAATCTTTTTTGCCTTCTAAATTAACTTTTTGTATTTTAGCGGACTCAGCAACTTCTTTGCCTATAGACAAGTCTCTATATTTTTGGGCTCCAGATGTAAATCCAAATTCAGTAGCGACTACCGCTGATATAGCTTTATTACTTATATTAGCAGCTGTACCAATTCCTGAAGTACCTAAGGCTAGTAAAATATTAGGAGCTTGTTGCGAAAGTGTTCTTAAAATAAAAACGCCTTTATCTATTCCTTCTTGATCATACGTTCCTAGTTCCGCAAAAGCCTTTTCCTTTTCATTTAAAGCTTTTTGCTCTTCAATAGCCCATTCCGCGTTAAAAAGAGTGGGTATAGCTAAAGCCATTTGTGCTGAAGCGTCATGAAAGTCTTTAGACAATAAATCCAGTGTATTGTTGTTCTTGAAAGCTTGATCTATTACATCCTCAACTCCTTCATACGCTGTAAAAGCTTTTTCGTTTGCTACTTTTAATTCAGCTATAGACTCGTTGTAATCTTCTACTATTAAGTTTCTAGAAGCTACCCAGTTTGTTATTTCTTTTTGTGCCCGCAAAAACTCTTTTTCTGAAAGAGAACTATTTTCGTCTTTAACGCCAACTTGAGTAATTATACCATCGTCGCCTGTTTTAAATCCAGCAGTCAACCCAGGGTATTTGTTTACTATAACCTGTACCTTAGCGTCTACGGATTTTAGTATATTTTCAGAAACAGAGTTGGTAGCATCTGCTTGTTCTTTTAAAGTGCTCATTTGCTCTTTAAAGTCTAAAGTTTTAAATCCTACAGCGTTTTGGTATATTTTTTGGTTATTAGCAATTACCCTATTTGCAATAGTTAAATTCTTGTCAACTAAACCTTGCTTTTTAAGTTGTTCTACGTATTTTAAATAAGGTTCATTAATATTTCCTTTTAGTTTGTCTTGTATTTCAACAGGTAAACCTTTTAGGTCAAGCATGCCTTTAATCACTTCTTCATTGGTCATGTTTTTTCTTTGACCACTCCATTTTCTTCCAGCTTGCTCTATAGCAACATTTTCTTTATTTTCTTTAAAGTAGTTTTCTAGAATACTTAACTCATCTTCTGTAAGAACTTTATTGTTGCGCAAAGAAGATACCATGTACTTAGAATAGCCGTTTTCATCGTTGCTCAGGTGCCAATCCGCTAGTATAGAGTCAGTTTCTTTTTTAGACAAAGTGCTTTTTACTTGCTTTTCTTTTATAAGCTGCTGAACATCCTCAAACTTAGCAGAGGTCTTAGCTTTTAGTTGATCAACGTCTTCGTCGGTAAGAGACTCTCTTAAAATTTTTTGCATTCCAGAAGAAGTTCCTCTAGAAATTTCTTTTCCGTTTTTAGTTAATACGTATTCTTGCGGGGTATACGTGAGCATACCTTGCCCTTGAAAAGATGGTTGAGTATCTACTTCTTTTATATCGTAGCCAATCTCGCGTAACCCTTCTACTGCCGAGTCGTCAAAAGATCCATCAATCCAGTTGTTTACATTACTAGCTATAGCTAAAGATTTTGTTTTAGCGTCTAAAGAATTATAGTAATTATCTAGCTCAGCAAAACGCTCTTTTGATTTAAACTTATTTACAAATTGGTTAGGTTGCAAATCTATTTCAACCCACTCGTCATCTTTTTTGTACTCAATAGCATCCATAAGAGCTGTTGTACGTATTTCAAGCCCCGGATACATAGGAGCTAAATACTCTAAAACTGTATCTTCGTCTTTGTCTACTAAAGTTTCTGGGTTTTTTATATTTATGTCTGCTTTTTTAGCAGCGTCCCAACGCGCTTGACTTCTTTTTCTTCTTTTTTTAAGCTCAGAGTTAGATAATACCCTAGAGTCTTTTTCAGGCTCTGGTGATACCAACGAAGTACTTTCCGATGCTGATCCCGTATTTACGGCTGTAATTTCTTGAGGCGCAACTTCCGCATCGTTTGTTGCTGCACCTGTTTCCTTTCCCGGGCTTTCACCTGTGACTAATACCAAGTTTGCTTGGCTTATATACTCTTCTTTGGATAAACCAGCTTTTGTTGCGAGGTTTATTAATTGTTCTTCAGTTACTACTTTCCCTGTTCCTTTTTGACGGTAATCGCTCATAATTGTTTGTTGTTAATGTTTTTTATTTTTTAGTTTTTGTAGCTTCTCTCCAGGCTTTAAAATTTAAAACTGGCTTACCTTTTTTCATTATTACATTTCCTTTTTTGTCTTTTAAATACAAAGAAAATTTTCCCGCCTCGTCTTTTACTATCCCCGTGGTTACTCCCAGCACATCACTTTCAGAGCCTTCGGTTCCCGCAGGAACTATACCTAGTCGGGAAGGGGTAACAACCATGTCTTTCAATTCTGTGCCTTCTACAGTGTAATCAATACCTTTAACTGTTAGTTCCTTTAATCCGCCTTTATCAAATCCTAGCGCTAATTGCCTCAAGCCTGCGTCTGCTTTATTTGGCTCTCCCGGTTCAACTTTATCTCTTTTCGCATATAAGTTTACAGTTTTCTTTAAAGTATTTTTAGCTTCTTCAAAATAATGGTCTTCAATAAGCTTAGCTACTTCCGGTTCGCCTAGTTTCTTTATGGCCTCGTTTACATTACCTTTTCCTTTCATTTTGTCCTGCCACACACTATTTAGATAGTCGTAGTTAGCAGGATCGTTTATCAAGCTATTTGTCAATCCTTTTACTTTAGCCCTAGCTTTTCCTTCGTCTAACTGAAAAGAGGCATACTCTGCATCAGCTGCTTTAAAGTCTTTGTCAGGTATTAGTATACCTTCACTTATTAAGTTTAAAGCATCTGGTTTTTCCCCAAATGCAGCATTCATAAAATTATCAGCTGTGCCGGAATCATCTACAACGCTTTTAAAAATCGTGTAGTTTGGGTTATTTTTAATACCGTTAGTTATAGCTGTTATATTTAACTTAGATTCTTTTCCGTCAACATTAGTTACTAAGAATCTGCCACCATTTTCGCTTGTTACCATTTTGGTATTTTTACCCCCACTCCGCATATCGGATACAACGGTTAGCATGTCCGCGTCATTGGTAAAGCTTATGGAATCTGTGCTCCCAGGTGTTTTCATTATAGCTTCACTGTACTGGTCAACCATATACTTACCGGTAGACAAGTCCCCTGTAAGCTGCTCTGGGTACTTATTAAGCCTAGCGATTTCAGCTTTTGCTTTAGCTATTGTTTCAGGTGATGCAAACGTTTTAGCCATTAAATTATATTGTTCCGCTATTTTTCGCTTAGTAGCTTGAGCTTCTTCGTATATTTGTTTTTCTAAAGCGGATCCTCCTTCTTCTGAGTCTAAACCGAATTTATTAATATCATCATCAATACCCTGTTGATCCGCTAAGCTTTTACCGATAATTTCGCTTTTACGCTTTCTTTCTGCGGTTGCAACGTTATAAACGTCTCCTGCTAGTTTTTGTATTCCTTCGTAGACTGCTGAACCTGTACTTGCTATTACTGGGTCTGGATTTCTGTATGTTCCCATTTATTTTTTTTTATTTTTTATCTATTTTTGTATTTTACAGCTTCTACTCCTACGGCTCCTAAACCTCCAATAGCCGCTCCTACTGCTCCATCTCGTGCTTGTCTATGTGCTGCAACCTGCCCTCGATAAGAATCAATTTCAGCTTGTTTTCTATCTAGCTGAACACCTTCTCTAGATTCCGTAGCTTCAAATACATATGCTTCACCTTGAGCTTCTGCTTGTTGCATACGTTTAGCTTCACTCATTTCGATACCTTGAAGTCTTTGGGCTTCACCCATTTTAGCAGAATCTAATCTCATTTCTGTTTGAACTCTTTTTTCCTCTAGTGCTTGCTCTTGTTGTTCTATACCTGCAGCAACGCCTCTTTTGCTTGCTAAGGCAGCTTGGGCCAAAGCAGTTGCTCCACCAGCGCTTGCTCCCGTTGCGGCTAAAGTATCTAATGTATTTGCTAAAGCAATATCTGCTTCTTCAATTTTAATTTCAGCAGCTTGCGTAGCTACACCAATATTGTTGTATCTGTTTTTTAAGATGCCACTAGTGTCAGACGCTAAGCCTGCTACGCTTTCCATATTTTCGTATGGATTTATAACTGGTTGTCTACTAGCTTCTAAATCCGCTAATTCTCCCATAGCTCGACCTACTTTACCTTTAGCTTTTTGAGCTCTTTGGTTTGCGCTAATAGCTTGCACTCCACTGCCTACCACTGCTGCACCTGCTGCTACTAATGCTGTTACTGCTGCCATATTAATTGATTTTTTTAATTATTTCGTAAGAAGGTTTCGTATCTACGTGGTACCCTAACTTCTTATGTGTTTCCATTAAATGTTTATTTCTTCCAATGCTGAATATATATTTATACCCTTGTTGCTTACAAACCTCTTCAGCCCCGTTTATTAAAAGCTCTATAGCTTCTTTTCTGTTCTTACCTTTATATGTAGGATCAGATACTATAAATTCTAACAAAGCTGTTTTAGAGTTTGCTGTATAAACAAACCCTGCTACAATTGGCCTACCGTCGCTTTCAACCATAAATCCACCTTTACCGTCGTCAGGAAGCATGTCTTTAGGAGGTGCTTTCCATTCTTTCCAAGCATCCCACCAAGATACTAATGTGTCCCAGTCAGAATCCTTGAGCATTCTAATATTTAATTCCATTTAATTTAATTTAATATGATGATTCTGTGTAGTTAGAAGATACTGCGTACAGTTCTTTTTTACTACCGAACTGAGTAACTCTGTCCGTTGATATTTTTACAGTAGCAAACATTCCTTTAATACCTGATACGTGATTACCAAAAGATACTTCCCCTGGATTACCGGTACTGTTGTTCACTAGGTTAGTCATGTACTTGTTTTCTTTTCTGTTGAACCCTGCTCTATTTCTTGTATGTGGGGGAAACGGAGTGCCAAAAGCTGCTTGATAATCTTGAGGCCGGACTACCGCTCCTGAATTAGGCACTACAACATATTCTCCTTCTACATAACTTAGTATTTCTTTAGCTACATCGCTTCTATTTATAAAACTTCCAGAAAAGGATTCCGGTCCAGTGTTGCCAGATTCAAAAGATTCAACTTTCCATCCATTACTCCCTTCGTAACCCATGGTTAAGAATGACTTAGGCATTGATGACTTGGCATTAAAAACAAAAGTTACAGAAGAATCAGAAGCAGTGTTTCCGTAAAAAGAATTATGTGAATCCTCACTAGCATGATGTTCATGCAAACCTTTTTCTGTATCTGTAGAGTTGCTATTAGTAGAATAAAATTTACCTTTAAGGCTAAAAAGTTGATCAGGTTTGTAGTCGTAAAAACTAACCCATCCTTTCGATCGCTCACTAAATGACAATGTTTTATAAGAAGCTCCGTTATAGTCTTGTAAAGACAAAATATAGCTACCAGATTCTGAGTCGTATCCGCCAACAACTTTACCTCTTACGTTGCTGTTGTGGTTTAAAACCTCCATTTCATCTCTAAAAAAGTCTTTCATACCATACGCGGATATTTCTGTAATTCCGTCAGTAGAAAGCCTTAATACCAAATTTTTGTTTCTGTCTGTAAAGTATTTTCTATTAGCATACTTTGCAAAACTTCCAGGGTCTTGCGATATACCGTACTCTCCAGTATAAGGTACTACTTGCCCGATAACTTGAGAGCCAGCAGTTGTTATACCTCCTCCTTCAGCAGAATATATAGCGTCTTTATCTATCAAAGCTTTACTTACTTTCAGTTCTTGAAACACAGTAAGATTTGTGTCTTCTGCATAAAGCTTCTGTATACTTCCTTTGGAAGGATCTAGAGTTCTAGTAATTTCTGAACCTGTTGGGAACTGGTTTGTATTATTAATACCTGTTCTAGAGTTAAATATACCAGAGTATATTAAACCGCTTTGTCTTATAGATCCTGAATTTGTTTCAGATATTAAATAAGCTTTAGCGCCAAAATCAACAGAAGTATTATTGTAACCACCTCTAATCCTGCTTTCTTCAATAATCCAGTTTTTTGCAGTATTGTCAGCTAAACCTGGAGTATCTTTCCAAACAGGGTTTCCACTACCGTCTACGGTTTTCCTTAAGTTAAAAGCGTTAAAGTATTTTACTTCTATTATTGCTGCCATGTATCTATAATTACTTGTTTGCGTTATTATTTAGGTTTAGAGTTTTATACTAAGGTGTAGGCATTCTCCACAAGGCAACACTAGTGTTTCTATTGCTCGTTTCTACATACAGTACATTAGGAGCAGATAGGTAAGTTGAATTAGATACGTCTGTAGTTGAATTGGAGCTGCTTTGAGCTAAAGTGTTCATACCAAAGTGATCGTTTTGATTGACTTGAGCGGTATGATTAGTAGTCATATCTAGAAGAAGTACATCATCAGTTTCATCTGTTATATATATAGGCCCCATAAACTCAAGGGTTGGTTGGGTTGATGCGCCCGAAAGGTTGAAAGACCCTACCATTCCCGGTCTACTTGCTGCTGTTACCTCTGGGTCAGTAGTTCTTGGCATCCATCCGGACCCGCCTGTAACACACTCAACGTTACTTATTTGACCGCTTCCTCCGGATACAGTAAAGTTGAAAGTAGCACCAAAAGCCACTCCTCCAATACTATCCCAAGGATAACCAGTACCTCCGTACCCGTCATATGTAGCGGGCGGTGTTAAAGTTTGGTTAGTATAAGTTCCATCAGGTACCCCCACTCCTGTGTTTGTTACCTTCCAACAAGCTGTATTTGAACTTGAAGTTATAGCAGCGTCGCTAAAATAAGACGTATTATAGTACATAATTCTAACCTTATGGTAATTATTGGTAGTAGCATTATCTGTAAAAAAAGCGGCAAGAATCATCTGCGGCTGATAGTTACTCGTTACTATAGTTCTTACATCTTCTGCACTTATGTTTTTGTTACTGTTATCTGCTAGTAAGTCTTCTAAGTGTTTTTGAGTTTTTAATGTTCCCATCTATTTTTGTTTTTTAATTTGTTTTTATATATCAAAGTCTGTTGAAAAAGCTGTTGAGAATGCTCCTAGTCTAAAGTCAAAAGAAAGATCAGTAGACGCAACACCACCACCAGCATCTGTTAATGTAACTGAAAACTCTTGCTGTCCACCTCCGTACCCGGGTTGAGACCTCCATAAAACCCCGTTATTGACGTTTAAGTTATATTTAGCGGAATTAGGATATAAAATAGACATTATAGCTCCTACCCTGCTAACCAACACGCCACTTATTTCCGGGTCTACAATAGCCCAAGACAAGTCTTCGGTTTGCTTAGATATTTTCGAAGATCCATTTTTACCTGTAAAAGCTATTAAAGGAGAAGTACTTGAGGATTGAAAAGTATAATATAAAGGCTGAGGGTAACTATAAGGGTTTATAATCGGGTCAACATTTGATAAATTTCCACTTGCTTCACTTTCAAAAGGAGGCGCTGAAAAAGCTATAGTATCTCCATCGCTTAAATTAACAGGGTTACTAAGTGTAACCGTGGCTGTGTTTGCGTTTTCGTCTAAAGCAACTACCTCTGTAATATAAGTCTCGTTAGCTATTCCGGAAGCCGTTGCAAGCATACCTAAAAAAGGCGGTTTACCTGATGTGATTTGGTCAAGCACAACCGTATTACTATTTAGTACTGCTCCGTTCGCTTCTCCTGATGTATTGTCGTCTGTATTTCGAATACCAAAATTAAAAGTAAAATTTTGATCAACTTCAGCGTTTGGCCCGTAATAAAAGTTCTCAAGTATTTTAATTCTATATACGTCGGATTGAGTACCTGTGCCGGTTACACTAAAAGCACTTGTAAGATCTGCACCTGTGCCGTCTTTTACCGAAAAAGAAGTTATAGTAGAAGTATACAAGTTAGCTCCAGAAGCGGTACGTGGCCAAAATTCTATAGTTACAAAAGGGGAATCTTCTGCTCCTGTACTTGTACCGGACCCGTTGTAGTTTTGATTTTCGTTTTGCACGTAGCCTAAAGAAGATAACCCTTGAGCAGGGGTACCGACACCGTTTATAATTGCTGTGTTCAAATCAGATATTAAACCTGTACTTGAAGTTTCATAGTATATATCTACGTTAGATTCAAAAGGAGTCGTTTCTACAATAGATAAAAATGGTTCTACCGCGTTTGCGTGTGTTTCTCCTAAAGGCGCAGGGGTTTGTATTCTTACAATTAAAGGATTTTCATCTTCGTTGTATATATGAATATGGGTACCTGTTTGACCAAGCTTATCTAGTTGATCTAAATCTGCTATTGTAACAGCATTGTATTTATCATTACCCGGATACACTTGTTGATTAAATATACTAGATCCGGTTCCTTGATTTTCGACTATAGGGTATAATACAGCGTCAGCAGCATATAAAGTTTGATCCGGGCCAACTTCTTGTAACTCTCTAGGTATTTTATTTATATTGTCCCCTATTAAGGCCGTGTGTGCTATTTTTCCAACATCAACTAAACCATTTAGGTATCCATTAATAATGCCTGACAAATAAACATTATAGTATTCTTGCTGTGTTTGTTTTACCACAATTTTATAAGAGTACCAGCCTAACGGATTTTTAGCTGCATCATATAAACCAGGCTCTCCTGTCGCTTGCTCAAACCTAGGCGACAAAGGATTAAGCGTGCTACGAATTTGTTCGTTTATCTGTATCTTTAAAGAGTTGCCTATGTCGTCTTTAACAGACACGTTTCCACTAGCGCTACTCTTGTAAGGAAAGTATATAGTCGAAGCACCAAAACCGTTAGAAGTGTTGTTGTTTATAACAGAAGAAAGAATAACATCTGATTCTCTTCCATATCTATCTGATAACACAAACCCTACCTGATAGTTTCTGTTTCTTTTTACAGTGTGCTCAGGGTACTCAACCTTGGCGTAGTCATATCCACTACCGCTTGAAAGCTTTTGATTTGTAGAAACCTGGTAATTAAGCGAAGCAGGAGGTGTATGCTTATCAATGTAATTTCCATATATAATTCTGTTCCCGCTAATCTCTTGAGATAAAGCTCTAACCGGCGTTTTGTCATAAACTCTAACAGCTTGATTTGCTGGTAAAGTTTTTACAGGTTTTCTAGATTGATAGTTATATTCATAAAAAGTAGAAGAATCGCTTGCTTCAGCAATTTCCTGAACAGTGATAGTGTCTAAAACGCTAACAATATTACTGTTTGACTCTTTACCTAGTATGTCTACTTCTGTAATTTTAAACTCGCTAGCAAGGTTTTGACCTTGTGCGGGTAATGGAAGCTGTGCTTGCACAAAGTTTACTTTATTTTCCATAAAGCTTACTATGGTGCTTTTGTATGTTTCGTCTTCTTGACCAGCTAAAAAACTACCGTCTTGTTTAGGTATAAAAACTATTTGTGTGAATGGAGCAATAATAGAATACTCCCCGTCTTCAAACTTAAATCTATAGCTAAGTCTGGCAAACTTGTCTTCTAAATAAGCAGGGTCTCCAGCGTAGTTAGCATTGTAATCTGGATTAGCGGTAGATCCATCAGGTAAGTTAACACTTGTAGCGTCCTTCATGGTGGTTTTGTAAGTACCACTATAATCTTTGTAAAGATTTAAAGGTTGATAAGGCGAGTACTTGGCTACAGACACATGGTCTTCGTTTAAGTAATGTTGAGGGTTTTCAGCAGCTTTTACTGTGTTTATTTTTCTAGGCTGGTTTCTGTTGTCCGTCCAAAATAATAAATTCTCTAAAACATTAACACCGTATATACGATGCGTTGTAGAAAAGTTAAGCCATCTTCCTTCTGCTAAAGTAATTAAATTACCAGTGCCAGCATTGTATCTATACACCTTGGAGTTTGTTCCACTCCCGGCGGTGTCGGCTTGGTGGTTTACTAACTGATTGTTAGAAGTATCAGTGTAGTTTGTCCAAAACAGATACATATTGTCTTTAGATTCGTCTACAGCATAACCTATAACTTCTCCTCCATCTAAAGATTCAAGCAACAAAGTACCTCGTATGTTTTCAACTGCGCCTACATCACTATCTTCTGATTGCGAAATAGCTACGTTAAAAGCTTCTCTGTACTCATTACTAGGTATAAGTCTATCATCTAAGTCTTGATTCATCTTAGATGCTAGAAAGCTGTTTTTAACTTCTGCCATGCTTATTTAATTTGTTTAGATTTATTACGCATTACCTGCACAATTTCACTTAGCTTTATGTTAGATAACCTTATTTTTGCATTTCTTAATTTAGCACTTCTGTCGCGCTTTAATCTTTGAACTACATATTCAGGTTGGTTTGCTCTTCCGGCAAGAATAGAGTAGCTTATATGAGCATACATAGCGTCTTCTGCCATCTTAGGAACCTTAGTGTCTACATCGTATGCTAAACCGTCAGAAATATACTCGAATATTATATTTTTGTTTACTAAGTCGCTACTGAATGAAAGCTTACCTTCTCTTTCGTTCATCGTAAACCACCCGTTGTTTTGTGCTGTAGATGGATTGAGCCCGTATCTTTGACCTATTAGATCGTCTTCTACGGCTGTTGTTTCTGTGCTAATAGACTTCCAGTCATCTTCCATTTTAGAAAATCCAGGGCTTATGTTATTACCATAGCTATCCTGCAAAGGAATACCTTCGTTGTCCTGAGTTAACAAAGTAGACGGGTTGCTAGTTAATGTGGTAGGGTATATTTTTCTCTTCACCCCTGAATCATCCGTGTAAGATACTCCTACGTAGTTTACGTAGTCTTGCGGTAAAGGTAGACTTAGGCTAGGAGGAATATTTAACTCTTGAGATTTAACACTTTTAAGTGTATCATAAGAAAATTCTTGTAAACCTCTTTTTGCGTGAAATATTATGTCTGATTTTTTTGCGCTAGGTATAAGTTTACCTTGTCCTACATAAGCTACTTCAAAGTTATTTATTATATCAGACAACGAAATGTAAGCGTATTTTCCGTAATTACTTTCAACAACTGTAGTCAAAAGCTGTATTAAAATAGTAGCTGCGTAAGGTATTGATGCGTTAATGTAAACGTCGTTACCGTTTATATAATAATCACTCCCCGGGTTTTGTAATACTTCTCCGTTTATTGATACTTGAAAGTTAGTAGGTATTCCTTGTGACGGGTTTTCCATAACTAAATCAGTATCTCCTTTCCAGGATATAGGTAATTGAGCGCTATTATAATATACTATAGATTGCTGACCTGAATAATAATGCGCGTTGTTTTCTGTTATTAGTCCCATCTATTAGCTTTTTTCGTTTATGTTTTGATTTTGTACAGCTGCAGAAGCTGCTTGAACTATTTGAGGATTGTTTATAACTATACCAGCATAAGCTAGTATTCTTAGTATCACTTCTGTTTGTTCCGAGCT
>Ga0115572_10002627_pt1 | contig 14269 bp, 12 predicted proteins | sample COGITO_mtgs_1206_FD_88681 | JGI IMG/M metagenome (GOLD analysis project Ga0115572, IMG submission 88681) | Pelagic marine microbial communities from North Sea - COGITO_mtgs_120607 | ecosystem: Environmental > Aquatic > Marine > Epipelagic | place: Germany:Helgoland, sampling site Kabeltonne... | reverse complement strand
TTGATTTTAAAAAAAAAAAAAGAGGAAAATTAAACTATTTATATAAATTTGTATAAAGTTAAAATTTATAATATAATTATGTCATATTTCACAATTAAAAATAATAATATAATAAAAAATAGTACTTCAAGAAAAAATAACGATATAATACAATTTGATGATTTAAAAATTTATATGAATTTTATTAATAAAAATTATACATTAAAAAAAATAGATGATAATAACTTAAATGAAATGATTGAGATATCTACACAACTCAATTTGTGTAAAAATAATATATTTTTTACTTATTCAATAGAAAAAAAAATAAAGGATTATTTTACTATATCAAATTTTTTTAATACTATAGTTATTGATAAAGTAAACTATAAAATTAATTGTAATTATAATTTAATTTTTAAAATAAATTCTATATTAGATAACAATATTATTGAATATTTGTATAATCTGCTATTAATATATAATGAAATAATCGTATATAATTGTTATGTAACAGAATTAAATTCATTTCGAATATATATATGCTGTATTAAAAATAATAATATTAAAACATATTCAGATGTTAAAGAAGTACCTAAAATATTTATTTCAATACTAAAAAATATTTATTATCAAATAATACAAAATAGATTTTATTTGATAAAAAAAGAATTTAATAAAGAAGATCGTTTAAATCTTTGGAAAAATATGTATTTAAATTAACATCTACAGTTTCTAATTATTTGATAAATTTGATTATTTCTATATATATTTGTTTTATTTAATGGATTGGCATTTCCACTGCAATTACATGCCCCTCCATTTCTATCCTGAGGACAGCAAACTCCTCCATTACCAGCAGCAGGCCACCCAGATGCTGGTTTTGTTCTTGAAGCAACAACATTAAGTAATAAACTCATACTTGAATCGTTATTTAACCCTTTCTTTGGTGTACAACAAAATCCTGACATTATAATATATAATGATATTTTATTTTTACAAATTAACAATGTGTTTTCTATATTTTTCTATTGCTTTTTGTATATATTCCATATCGCCATTATATCCTTTGAGGGTTATAAAAATTTGGGGAGTATAATTAATAAATGGTTTAGCATCTTTCCATAGTTTTTAATATCTCTTTTCCTTTTATTAAATATTGTAATGTTAGTTTTGAGACTCATATACTGTTTTAATTTTTTCACGTTTTTCTTCTTCAATTTCTGTATCTTTGCTTAATCTGTCTAGTTCTTCATCTATTTTCAATGTCTTCAGCTAATTCTAGTTTAACTTCTGGAGATGTTGGTGCATAGGATGGAGATGTTGGTGCATAGGATGGAGATGTTGGTGCATAGGATGGAGATGTTGGTGCATAGGATGGAGATGTTGGTGCATAGGATGGAGATGTTGGTGCATAGGATGATGGAGATGTTGGATTATAATGACCGGGTTCTCCATATACACCTGGTTGATATCCTGGTTTATACCCGTGCTCTTCTTCAATACTTCCTGAAACTTTAGTTTCTTGATAGTTTTTAATTGGTTTCAATTCCTTTAATTTTGAAATTAATTCTTTTCCTAAAGTTTCTAAAGAATCAATACCACTAATATTATTTGCATTATTAGAATAACTCAAATTAGTTAATTGTTCAATATTATCTTCTGTAATAATTCTAATTTGAATATTCATTGTCATAAGTTCATGCATTAGTAATTTAAATGAATATGGAACCCTAACAATACTGAAACTTTTTCCATGTTTACTAATATTATTAACATTTAGTTCGCCCTTTTGATTTTTATTAAATTTAATTGGACCATCGATTAATAAACTATAAAATATTTTTTTTTCTTCATTATAAACAGCAATAGTTCCACTTTGGTTACATACAGCTAAATAGTAATCATCGCCTCTATCTAACATAGATTCTTGTAAGAAATGACTTGCACCATGTCCAGCAACACAATCGCGTTCCATTTCTCCAATTCTCAAACCACCATCATTAGCTCTTCCTTGAACGGCCTGCCTTGTTAAGTATGCCTTTGGACCTTGAGACCTATAATTAATTTTATCTTTAACCATATGTTTAAGTCTCATATAGTACGTGGGACCAATAAATATTTCTGTTTCTATTTGTTCGCCAGTCATACCATTATAAAGGAGTTCATTGCCGGATGAATGATACCCTTCTCTTGTAAGCATATCACCATAATACTCATTTTTAGGTCCCTTATTTGTAAAGGCAGTGCAGTCTGAATAATACCCATATAAACAACCTGCTTTACCAATCACTGTTTCAATAAGTTGACCAATAGTCATACGACTAGGCAAAGCATGCGGATTAATAATAATATCTGGTTTTAATCCATCTTTGGTGTATGGCATATTTTCTTCAGGAATAATTAAACCAATAGTTCCTTTTTGACCGCATCTACTACACACTTTATCGCCGATAGCTGGTATACGTTCTTCTCTAATTCTTACTTTCGCAATTCTAGTTCCTTCTTCTCCTTCAGTAATAAATGATTTATCAACAATACCCAATTGCCCTTTTTTTGTTTTTGTTGACATATCAATAAATGTAGTTGGATCGTCCACATTTGTCATTGATTTACCAATAACCATTATTTTATCGTTTAATGTTGTTTCTTCTTTAATTAATCCTTGTTCATTTATATAACTATAGTCGTGTCCCGGTTTCTTTCCAATAACATTTTCAGAATTAACATTCATAAAATTGCTATTAATTTCGTTTCCAGATATTTTTGAACTTTCTTCATAGGATTCATACATATTATAGTATGTTGTTCTAAAGAATCCTCTATCAATAGATCCTTTATTAATTAAAACCGAATCTTCAACATTATATCCAGTAAATGACATAATAGCAACGATAGCATTCTCTCCGTATGGATGTTCCTCATTGTTAATATATTTCATATATCTACTCTTTACAAGAGGAATTTGTCCATAATTTAAAATTAGACCAGATTTATCAATTCTGTTTTTAAAGTTAGTATGATATAACGATACGGCCTGTTTACTTTGTCCACACGAAAACAAATCTCTTGGCAATTGATTATTTTCAGGAAAAACAATTTGATTACCCATAATACCAAGTGCTAGTGAAGGATGAATTTCAATATGTGTATGTTGTGTGGTTAATTCATCTGCGTTCATTGCAATATATGCTGATTCGCTTTCTTGTGTGTCTAAAAAGTCTATAAAGGCAGAATTTTCTCTAAGAAAAGGCAATTTATCATTACCATAAAGTTGAGCTGCTGTAAATATTTTATTATCATTAAAAGAAATTTTTGGTTTATTTAATCCACGTGTTAACTGTGTCCATGACATATCTTCAAAATTATCAACTTCTCTAACATAGGAAGGTAATTTTTCCTGATTCACGTAATATATTGGTCTACATAATCTACCCCCATCGCATAATATAATAATTTCATTCATAGAAATATCCCATCGAATACTTGTATAAATAGGTATTAACGAGTTTCTTCTTCTTAGAAGAAGTTCATTTTTTAACTTTTCTGGTTCTTCAATACATCCGATCCATGCACCATTTAAAAATAATTTTGTTAATTCATTTGCCTTACTTGGTTTTAATTCTTCTAGAAATATAATACCTAGATTTTTAAGTAAAGGTATATATATATTAGGAAGCGATTTAGTAGTAATATGTGCTCCTATTGCCATATTTTTATGTAAACCAATATTTCCTCCATCAGGTGTATCTACCGGATCAACGATACCCCATTGGGTTGTATGAAGAAGACGAGGACCAACCACCTTTGCGCTAGCATCTAGTGGTAAATTTAATTTTCGCAATTGTGCTAGATGCGAATTGTAAGATAATCTATTTAGATCTTGTACCACTCCCGGTCTCTTCGTGTGTTCCTGTGAACCCCAGTCTCCCTTAAATGCTTTTTTAATACCATTTTGTAAAATTTTTTCTTTGAAAAATTCGACATAATTTTTTCTAATTAACTCTTCCATATTGCTCTTGTAAAGTGTTTCATTATAAAAATATTCTTTATCGATTTTGGTAAAAATATGTTTTTTTTGTATTGCATAATATTCTCGAAAAAGTTGATAAAGTAATTCTCCGGTATTTTCAATTCTTTTATACAAAAAATTGTCTCTATCAGTGGGTTTTTCATCTTGAAAATAAACCCGTAACAATCTATTTGTCATATAACCCAAGAAGTATGCTTTTTGTTTAAAATTCATTTCACCTATATGGGGTAAAACATAATCGGTTATAATTTCATAAGAGTGTGAAATACCCTTTCCTTTAGTAAAACTACCAATATATCTAAGTGCTGCTTCTTGTGTAAATATTTTACCAGCATCATATACCGAGTTCCTTAAAAAATCAATGTATGTGTTGTTATTTAGATTTAAAAGAATGTGTTCAATAATTTCTTTATCCGAGATTATTCCCATTGCTCTCATTAAAATAAATATTGGAATAGGTTTTCTTACATTGGGAATAATTGCAACAATATTACTATTTTTTTGTGTATCTGTTGGAGAGACAATCCTTATTGAAAACACACGAACTGGTTTAGATGTATCTTCAGATACCGAACGAATTTCACACGAATGACTATATGTATCATTTACTTTGTCTCTAATATACATTGTATTATTTGCAAATGTTTCCTGTGGTATAATAGATTTTTCTTTTCCATCAATAATAAAGTAACCACCGTAATCATTTCTACATTCTCCTAAATTAAATCTTAATTCTTTATTGAGTTTATGCAAAACACATAAATAACTTTGCAACATAATAGGAAATCTTCCTAAAAGCAATTTTTCTATAACAAATTCTTTTTTAACACCATCATTTTCAACAAAAACTTCTAAGTCGTAGTGTATTGAAAAAGAATATGTCATATTTCTTAATCTTGCTGTATTGGGATACATCAATTTATTTTCATCATTTTCGACTATAATAGGTTTACCATAGTAAATTCTATTTCCACTTTTGCCTCCTAAATATAATTCACACCGATTATTATATTGTTTCGTTTTTGGATCTTGATTTTTAATTAATTTTATTGGATTGTTTTCTTTTATAATTTTTACTAAATCATTTTTAAAAAAATCATTATAAGAATCTAAATGATGTTTAACTAAATAATTTTGGTTTGACTTAAATAATTTATCTATTACTTTCCAAGTTATATCGGTGCTCATTAGTATTTAATACTATATTTTTTTAAATATATTATTAAATTTAAACAATAATATTTATCGTCTTTGTGTTCTTCTTCTTCTTCTTTTTCCTTTTCCTAAAACTCTTGCAAGTCTATGGCGATTAGTTTTCATTCTGCAATAACTTCTTTTGGATGTTCTGACATTCTTACAATTTCGTGCCTTTCCGCATGCTGATCTGTTTTTTTTTCTACACAAAGATGATTTTACTCTTCTTCTGTAAATTTTTCGTATGGTTTTCGTGGGATTTCTTGTTTTTGACCTTGTTCTTACTGGCATTATACTATTATATTAGAAAAAATTAATATAATCTATTATATCTTTTTAAATGACGCATATGTGTGAATCCTCTTGTGTTAAATCTACCCATTCCAATAAAAACAACTCCAAAAAGTGGAAGTAAAAGGATTAACCAAGAAATAGTAGATGAACCGCGCTTGCACAACATATTAAGTAAATATGTCCATACGCCAGTAATTAGGAGCGATTCAAATAAATTCATAATATTATAGGTTGAAAAAAACATAGAGGCAATACTTATCATAGAAAGTATTAAATACAGCTTCGCTGGTAGACACATATTATCAAATTTGCTCATTATATATATTATTTATATTTATTTTATTCCTAAATTTAAAATATTTGAATTAATGGCACTAAATAATCCTTTTCCGCCAAGAATATAATTTATATTTTTTTCTAAATTTCCTAAAACATTAGGAAAAAAATTATTAGAAAAATTTACATGTTCTAATAACCCAGAACCAACATTGAGTAATGGTTTTGTATTACCGCCGCGCATATTTTTTCTGGTTAATTTTCTTTTTCTTTTTTGACTTTTTTTTCTATAATGTCTTGTTTTCTTTAAATTATTTCTTTTTACCATTATATTATATTTACATAATATCTACATGAGAAAGCATATGTCTGCGACAACAAATATTAGTAAGTTGAAGTTTATCTAAAGTTCTTCCTTCAGGAGATTTTACATTATTTTTTTCATTTAGATAAAGAACCTCGTTGTTTATATTTTCACTTTGTTTTATTTTTTTTACCTCTTGGCAATAATAATTATATTTATTAGCAAGAACTTCGCCACACGTAAAACATTTGACAGGAATAATCATCTTTTAATATTATTTAACATAATAATTTAAATCAATTTCTTAATTTAAATAATATGTAATTTTCATTATGGGTTTAATAACAGGTACTGTACATTTGTTGTATGTACCGTATAACATAATATAGTAGACGGCAAAAACTACCCACCACTCTTGGCACCCTGCTTCGTGCATTTCTTTGCTGTCCACGGACCCGCCATCTTCGCATAATTGTTGGTTGGTGTTATGCATGACCAGAAACTTTCGCCGGAAGTGACACTGTTTGCTGGATCCCCCCCCGAACCAGAGTTGCCGACCCATCGGCAGTAGTCATTGCATATTCCACAACCACTGGCGTCGTAATACCCGCGATACTCGTCGTCATATCCCCTGTCCCCAAGTGCACCTGCGACAGCTGTTTCGTCACACTTACCACTCTTGGCACCTTGCTTCGTACACTTCTTCGCTGTCCACGGTTCCGGCATCTTTGCATATTCGTTGTTTGGTGTTATGCATGACCAGAAACTTCCACCGGAAGTCACGCCGTTTGCTGGATCCCCCCCTAAATAACCAGGTCCACCCACCCATCGGCAGTAGTCATTACATGTTCCACAACCCCTGGCGTCGTAATACCCTCGGTACTTGTCGATATATCCAGGGTCGCCGTGTGCTGACCCGGCCAATCCCCCCCCACTACAATCTTTATATTTACAATTTTCTGACGTTGAATTGCCATCGCATTCAAGAATTGCGCCACGTTTAGCATAAAATCCAATTTCAAATAATGTTTCATTTAAATATTTTTTTGGTAATCCAGTTATTTTTACTAAATACGGTTTTTTATAACTATATTTAAAAGAAATATTCAATTTTTTTGATTTATCTGAGATTGGGTTTACAATAATTTCAAATTTATCAGCTCCGTCAACAATATAATCATAAAATTTGTTGTTGATTTCATTTGTTATATCATAAACAATTATTTCCGATATGTCTTTATTATTATTTGAATACTTATTAATATCAACAATTAATTTATTTGATAAAGGAATACTTGCTTTGGGTTTATTTCTTATATCAAATGTACTAAATTTTATAGGTTTAAATAAATGTTTGTTGTTTGTTGTGTAATTTAATTTGTCATGACTGTATATTCCTTTGTTTAGATCGTAATAAGGTAGTGATTTATTATTTTTAAATAAAATATTTGAAAAATACGGTGTGTGTTTATTTTTAGATTTATTATAATAATCTAAAACACATTTTGATTTTTTATCTTTTGATGAAGTATATACACCACAATCATTATTTGTAATACATATTTCCATATCTTTTGTATTATTGCATTTTTTTTCTTTACTTATCTTATCTTTAAAGTCAGACAGATCAAATTGTTCTTTAATATCTTGAAAAAATAAAAAATATAAAATAACTGTAATTAATAATAAATGAAGTAATTTTCTCATATATATATTATTCATATATTTCCTCTCGGAGAATTGTGTAATTCTCCCATCCACGTTGTCCGTTACTTCTTGGTTTTGAAGGATATGATCCTAGTTTTTTTTCTAAATAACTATAAAGTTCGCTAGGTCTAGGACAACCACTTCCATATGTTGTTTGATACCAGTTTGTAAAATCTTGTTTAACTTCATTCTTTTTTAATGAAGTACCATCTTTCTTAATAATAAAGTTTGAAAAGAATTCAGTAAGATGATCTTGTTCAGAACGATATTTATTTGTAAATTCTGTTACAATACTACAATCATTTACTATTCCGTCCGTTTCATATACTCTTTCCACAAGCATACTAGCAAATACCTCTTTCCAAATTTCGAACTTCTCATTAACATTTTTATCAACTTTAAACTGATATTTATTTTTTGGATCAGGATTGTCACTAAAATAAGACTTAAATGGAACAGTCCTCATACGACGCCATGTTCCTTCATCTTGACTCTTTACATCAAACAGATTATTCGTGCAAACACATAGCGAAAATTGTGGAACATATGTAACAGTATCACTATAAAGTGATCTTCCCTGAATTGGATCTCCTCCTGTAATTTCCTTCATTATACCTTCATTAATTTTATCGCCCTTAGTTGGTTCTTGCATAACAGCATATCTTCTGCCCTGAAGTTGGGCAATTTCTGGCGAACAACTACCAATGGATTGTCGTTTATTAGTAACAAGTGTAATAGGTACACTACCTTTATATTCACCGAGTGTAAGTTCCATAAGTTCAACAAGTTTACTTTTACCATTTCGTCCATTTCCTGTATAAATATTAAACGTCTGGTTTTGATTTGTTCCAATGAGAACAGATGCCAAGTGTTCCCACATATATTTTTCAAGTTCAATGTCTGGAAAGAGTTGTTTCATAAATTCGTTAATTTCCTTTTTTATTTGAGGCGATCCTTTTCCATCATTAATAAAATTAATATTTGTTGAAATTGAAATATAGTCGTCTGGTTCACCATTTCTAAATAGTTTATTTTTAAAATCAACAACACCATTATTAAAGCACATTAGATAAGGATTTTTATCAAGTTTATCAATAAATTTTTTTTCATAAAACAATTCACAACACTCTTTCATAACATTGTCTTTGAATCTTGTTTTTTTTAGTTGTTTTGCTATATCGTGATATTTAGATATCTTATCTTTAATTTTGTCTTGTTCATCCGGATCATCAATGTATGCCTCTATCTGGCCTGTAAGTTCCATCATTACCATAACATATCTAGAAGACAAATAACTTGATAGTTTAAGTCTTAGTGCCCATCCACTGTCAATCATATGCCATTTATTATCTTTAAATTCAAACCAGGATTTGTGTTTAATACTTGCGCATTTATATTTATCTTTGAATATTTTATGCATTAGATAACCGATGTCATACTCAGTCGCACCATTCAATGTTTTGTCCATACAATGTTTAACAGTGTTTTCTTGAATTTTTTCAAATTCTTCAAGGTTTGAAAGTCTTGCCCAATAAATAATAGATCCTGCCGTAATATTTACTTCCCTATCAGTAGTCATATTCAACCATGTATCATAAAATGCAGGTATCATATTATAATCAAACTTACTCGATTTACTACTAAAAAGCATCCAAGTATAAAACAATGTATCGCTTGTATTATGGAGTCCCCAACCAACCTTTTTCCACATTGGTTCAGGATCATAATAATCACTTGATAAACACATTGTATAATCATGTATTTCTCTAATATTATAAAAAGTTTCAATATCGGTATCTAACTGTGAGATAAATATTTCAATTTTATCGGCTAATTCTTTTTTATTTTTTGGAAATTTACCATTTGACATTAACTTAATTTTACCCCCACCCTTACTTTTTGTTCCTTTGCTTTTGTTGATTGTAGTTTTTTCATATAATTCTTTCCATTCTGAAGATATACTGTATGTTTTACATTCTGAATACATTGTACTAATATTTTTATGAAATTGAATATCACTTTCAGAAAGTTGTGTTTCATTTAATTCGCCATCGTACATATAAGCATACTTAAGTTTATATTTATCATTACCTGGTTTACAAGAACCATATACTTGCCAATTTGTATCAGCAAGACAAACACCTTTGTCAATGACATCTTCATAGGAATTAATCAATGGAATATTTTCAAGAATATCTGAAATACAATCAATTACAGAACGTCTAATAAGATATTTTGTTTTAATATCAGCATTTATTCCAAATATAATATGAATACCATCTTTTGTAACTGTATCTTGACAATTAACATCATCCTTTTCGAAAATGTATATTGGTATAGATTCATTATTTGTGTCTAATATTTCTTTTATTTTTGTAATATATAAATCTACAATATCGATAATTTCGCTTTGTGTGTGTTGTCTTGTTTCAACAGATGTTTCGTATCTAAAATCTAAATCAACAGCAATTATTCCGATTTCTTTTTGTTTTTCAGTTAGGAATTCCATATTATCTCCATATATAACGTTTTCAATATACAATTTATAAAATTCATTAGATTTTTCTTTTGGAATATAATATTTTCCACCATAAATATTTAAACTTTTATCTGGTATGCGGGTGTGTGTATATGATGCTCCTTTATCAACACGAAATTTTTTCAAAAAGTTCTGAAATAAAACATTGTTATTTTGTGAGGCCATTGTCTTATATAATTCTATTATATAAAATTTATGTCAATTTTTTATAAATATATTTAAATGTTCAGGTGTTTATATATTTATATGTCATTACCAAATTCATGTATTAAAAGAATTGCACGCGATGTTTGTGATCTAAGTAAAAATAGTTTATCAAATAATGGAATATTTTATATCCACGATGAAGAAAATATTTTAAATGGATATGCGTTAATAATGGGTCCAGAGGATACTGTTTATGAAGATGGGTTTTATTTTTTTAAATTTTTGTTTCCTGAAAATTATCCATATTCCCCACCAAAAGTAACTTTTTCTACATATGACAATAAAGTTCCTACCAGATTTCATCCAAATTTGTATAGAAATGGAAAAACTTGTTTGTCTATTTTAAATACTTGGAGAGGAGATGGTTGGACATCTTGCCAAACAATTAGAAGTGTGTTATTAACGCTTTCGTCTATTTTAACTTCAAATCCTCTTATTGAAGAACCTGGTATTTTAATAAGTCATAGAGACAATATACCTTACAATAATATAATAACATTTAAAAATATAGAAGTTTCTATTATCCAAGTTTTACAAAATTGTAAAACTAATAATTTATCAGACTTTAATATTTTTTCGTACATTATTAAAGAAATAGGTGAAAAAAAAAAATTTAAAATACAACGAAGAATAATTGAATTAAAAAATAAATATAATTCTTATATTGAAAAGGCTTTTGTTTATAATATGGAATGTGAAATTAATTATAAAAAACTTTTAGATTATTATGAAAAATTGATTTAATATTAATATTTATATTATATATATCAATTATGAGTGTTTGTCGGTTTTGCAAGAATTGTGATAATATGTTGTATATTGAACTTAACGAAGAATCATCTGATAATATTTCATACTATTGTCGTAAATGTGGATACAAAGAAAGTGTTTCTGACGATCAGGAATATTGTGTATCAACAATAAATATTAAGACGAAAAGTGAAAATAAAGGAAATATAATAAATAAGTATACAAAGATGGATCCACTGCTCCCAACAATTAATATTCCTTGTGCTAATAAAGATTGCTCAAGTAAAGATATTATTTATGTTAGATATAATGAAATTGATATGAACTATAGTTACATTTGCAAAACATGTGGAATTACTTGGAATATAGAAAATTGAATTTAAAAATATATATATTTATATTTTATAACATGTCTGAAGAAAAACAATTCGACGAAGAAGTTACTGATGTTGAAATTGAAAGTGGTGATGAAGATTTAGGAATTGATGAAGGCGATAATTCTGGTATCGATGATACTGATTCGGAAAATGATATTGATGATATTGATGTAGATGATGATGAAGAATCTGTAAAATCATCTAACACTCCTGCTTCGTTGGACACTAGTCAGGATACTAGTTCAAATATTCAATTTTACGATAGTGAAGAAGACGATGATGAAGATGAAGAATTTGATAAATTTAATAACAATGATATAAAAGAGCAATTAATTTCAGAACATCCAGAATTTATATCACATAATACAAAAGAAGTTAGTGCACTTTCAAAAATAATAAAAGATTCAAATGGTAACATAATTGACGACCTTCATAGAACAGTTCCATTTATAACACGATATGAAAAAGCAAAAATTATCGGAGAGAGATCTAAACAACTAAGTTACTCAGATGTTGAACCAATGATAAGTATTCCTCACGATGTAATAGATTGTTATGAAATTGCAAAATTAGAATATATTGCAAATGCAATACCCTTTATTATAAAAAGAAATCTTCCAGATGGCACTTGTGAATATTGGAGATTTCAAGATTTAGAAAAAATATTATTTGATTAAATGTTTTAAAGAGTTTTACATTTTTATATTAGATGACAAAAACGATTGGTATAGATCTTGGAACAACTTATTCTTGTGTTGGTGTTTATCAACATGGAAAAGTTGAAATTATTGCAAATAATCAAGGAAACAGAACAACACCATCATATGTATCTTTTTCTAATGATGAAAGAAATATAGGCGACGGAGCAAAAAATCAAGTATCGTCAAATGGTTTAAATACAGTTTTTGATGCTAAAAGATTGATTGGTCGAAAATTTTCAGATCATCAAGTTCAACAAGATTTAAAACATTTTCCATTTAAGGTTAAAAGTGGTAAAGATGATAAATGTTTGATTGAGGTAAATTATATGGGAGAGACAAAAACATTTAATCCTGAAGAAATATCTGCTATGGTTCTTGAAGAAATGACTAGAATTGCTAGCGAATACCTTGGCGAAAAAGTAAAAAATGTTGTTATTACTGTTCCTGCTTATTTTAATGATAGTCAAAGACAAGCTACAAAAGATTCTGGTGTTATTGCTGGTTTAAATGTTTTAAGAATTATAAATGAACCCACTGCTGCTGCTATGGCATATGGTTTAGAAAACAAAAAAAAAGATCAAAAAATTCTTGTTTTTGATTGTGGAGGAGGAACATTTGATTTATCTATTTTAAATATTGAAGATGGGTTGTTTGAAGTATTATCAACTGCTGGAAACACACATCTAGGTGGCGAAGACTTTGATAATAGATTGGTTGATTATTTTACGCAAGAATTTAAACGTAAATTTAAAAAAGATTTACGGACAAATTCAAGGGCATTAAGAAGATTGAGAACAGCGTGCGAAAAAGCAAAAATAACTTTAAGTTCAAGTACTCATGCAACAATTGAATTAGATTCCTTATTGGATGGTGAAGATTTTTATACAAGTATAACACGTGCCAAATTCGAAAATTTGTGTGATAAATTGTTCAAAGATTGTATCTCACCAATTGATAAATTATTAGTAGATGCTAAATTGACAAAATCAGAAATTGATGAAATTGTACTTGTTGGTGGTTCAACACGAATCCCAAGAATACAATCATTATTATCATCATATTTTAACAATAAAGAATTAAATAAATCAGTTAATCCAGACGAAGCAGTAGCCAATGGCGCTGCTATTCAAGCATCTATTTTAGGCGGAGAAACAGATGAAAATACAAAGGATATTTTATTAATTGATGTAGCGCCTTTAAGTCTTGGTCTTGAAACTGCTGGAGGTGTAATGACATCTATTGTAAAAAGAAATACTACAATTCCAACAAAACAATCACAAACATTTACAACATACAGTGATAATCAATCTTCAGTATTAATTCAGGTTTATGAAGGAGAACGTACCTTTACAAAAGATAATAATTTACTTGGTACATTCACATTAAATGATATCCCACCTGCACCCCGCGGTGTTCCACAAATTGAAGTATCATTTGACGTTGATGCAAATGGTATTTTATGTGTCAGTGCGGCAGATAAAGGGAGTGGCAAAGAAGAAAAGATTACAATTACAAATGATAAAGGACGCTTATCCCAAGATGAAATTGATGAAATGGTAAAAAACGCTGAAAAATATAAAGAACAAGACGAATTACAAAGACAAAAGATAGAATCAAAAAATACATTGGAAAATTATTGTTATCAAAGCAAAACATTATTAGACAATGAAAAGTTAAGTGACGAAGATAAAGATTTAGTTAAAACAAGCATTGATGATGTTTTAGATAAATTAAATGACGATTCACTCGAAAAGGATGACTATGATTCAATGTTTAAAACATTACAAGAAACAATAAATCCAATTTCAGAGAGACTGTACAAGGAAGGTGGTGAATCGCAAGGAGGTATGCCAGGTGGAATGCCGGGAGGAATGCCGGGTGGAATGCCGGGTGGAATGCCGGGTGGAA
>Ga0115572_10002618_pt1 | contig 14296 bp, 14 predicted proteins | sample COGITO_mtgs_1206_FD_88681 | JGI IMG/M metagenome (GOLD analysis project Ga0115572, IMG submission 88681) | Pelagic marine microbial communities from North Sea - COGITO_mtgs_120607 | ecosystem: Environmental > Aquatic > Marine > Epipelagic | place: Germany:Helgoland, sampling site Kabeltonne... | reverse complement strand
TACTTGATAAAATACGTTGTCATTAGTGGGTTCTTCTTTTAAGACTACTTGAACTGACTTCTGAGACTTATCTTCGTCTGATGATGAAGAACAAGAAGTTAATCCTAGAACGAATAATAATATAATTAGGTTTGTAAATAAAATTTTCATTTGGAATTTTTAACTAATAAAATAATTTTACTTAAAGTTACAAAATAATTATTTATCAAATTTAAATTTGAATCAGTTTTTCTAGACCTAAAATATGTTCTTTGAAAGCTTTTTTACCAATATTAGTTATTCTGTAGGTCGTTAAAGGTTTTTTTCCAATAAATTGTTTTTTTATTTCAATGAAATTAATTTTCTCCAAAGCATGGATATGACTGGCTAAATTTCCATCCGTTAAATTTAAAAGATTCTTTATCTCTTTGTAACTCACCCATTCATTAACAGATAGAATTGACATCAAACCTAATCTAACTCTAGAATCAAAAGCTTTATTTAAAAGACCATATCCTTCCATTTACTTTTTATCGTATTTAAAATGAATTAGTAATCCGAAAACGATGTGACAGATTCCAAATCCAATTATCCAAAATAAAAGTCCACTTCCAATATAAAATGATGCAATAAATCCTAACAATAACTCAAAATAGCCCAGAAACTCCAATTCATTATAACTGAATTTACTAGAGCTAACGAGGCCCAATCCATAAAAAATCAAAGTTGCAGGTGCAATCAATCCATACATGTGATGATTAATCAGTAGTAAACAAAAAACACCACCCGAAAATAATGGAATAAATAAAGATTTAAGTGTTCTGGAAAAAGAAGAATTAAAAAGTGGAACTCCTTCTTTACTTGATTTTTTAATGGCTGTTAAATACATAATAATAAGTGAAGAAATTAAAATTAGAGAAGCTATAAGGACTAAAAGTTTAAGTTTAATAAAAAGATCTTCAGGTTCTCCATTTTGATTAATTAATTGAGCATATGAAATATCTAATTCACTAACTGAAAATCTTATATCAAAATAAACAAAAGATGCACCAATCATAGCTAATACACCTGTAAAAAAAACAGAAATTCCCGATAGGTTTGAAAACTTAGTTGATTTTTCCATTAGGTCTTTTATGAGACCCAAATCGTTCTCTGGTTGGTTATTTTTCATAAGTAAAATTTAACTTTGAATCTCAAAGTTAAGAAATTTAAACTTAATTAAATAAAAGTGTATTAGTTGAAAAGAAAGGTTTACAATAATACAAACTGTAAAACCTAGTAAAAATTGAGAAATAATATAAAAAGAAGATACATTCTAGTTTTTAAAAAGCTTTATGAGCTGAACTAATTTAGTTTTTAGTTCTCTTCTATCAATAATGAAATCTAAAAATCCTTTCTCTAATAAAAATTCACTTGTCTGAAAACCTTCAGGTAAGTCTTTTCCAATAGTCTCTTTAATAACTCTTGGTCCCGCAAAACCAATTAAAGCACCAGGCTCGGCAATATTTAAATCTCCTAACATTGCAAAAGAAGCTGTCACTCCTCCTGTAGTAGGATCAGTTAGATAAGAAATATAAGGTAATTTTGCTTTAGATAGCTGGGTAAGTTTTGCCGTAGCTTTTGCCATTTGCATTAAAGATATTCCTGCCTCCATCATTCTTGCTCCTCCAGATTTTGAAATCAACATAAAAGCACATTTTTTTTCAATAGCAAATTCCACAGATCTAGCAATTTTTTCACCCATCACATTCCCCATTGAACCTCCAATAAAAGAAAAATCCATGCAGGCAATAACAATGTCTTCGCCAGATGTTTTACCATAGGCACTTCGCATTGCGTCGTTAAGACCTGTTTTTTTCTTTGATTCTTTAATCCTGTCACTATATTTTTTCTTGTCTTTAAATTTAAGGGTGTCTTTTGAAAATAATTCATCTGCTATTAGTGAAAAATTTTGGTCATCAAAAATTATATCAAAATATTCTTTAGAACCAATTCTTACATGATAACCTTCCTTAGGTGTAACAAAAAAGTTTTCTTTTAGTTCAGTTTTTTCAATTACATCTCCAGAGGGAGTTTTGTGCCAAAAACCATCCGGAGTTTCCTTTTTTTCTCTACTTGGTGTAATTATCCCTTTTAACTTTCTTTTAAACCAAGGATTTTGTGCTTGTTCACTCATAAAGTATTTATATTATTTAAATCTTTGAAAGCTTGCTTTAATCGCTCTTTGAAAGTTAATTCTGCTTCTCTTACCCACTTCCTAGGATCGTAATGTTTTTTATTTGGTACATCCTCACCATCTGGATTTCCAATTTGTGTTTTTAAATATTCAGAATTTTCATTGAAATAATTCCTTATCCCTTCCATATAAGCATATTGTAAATCAGTATCGATATTCATTTTAATTACACCATAACTTATTCCTTCTCTTATTTCTTCAACTGAAGATCCAGAACCACCATGAAAAACAAAATCTATATAATTGTGGACTAGATTATATTTTTTTGAAATAAATTCTTGAGAGTTTTTAAGAATTTTAGGAGTCAGTTTGACATTACCAGGTTTGTATACACCATGGACGTTTCCAAAAGCAGCAGCAACTGTAAACTTATCGCTAACTTGAATAAGCTGTTCATAGGCATAAGCAACTTCCTCTGGCTGGGTATAAAGCTTAGAATCATCTACATCTGTATTATCTACCCCATCTTCTTCACCACCAGTAATTCCTAATTCTATTTCTAAAGTCATTCCAATTTTAGACATTCTCTCGAGGTATTTTTTACAAATAGCCATATTTTCTTCGATAGATTCTTCAGAAAGATCGATCATATGAGAACTAAATAGTGGATAACCTTTTTCTTTAAAATTAACCTCACTTGCTTGAATTAGTCCATCTAACCATGGAAGAAGTTTTTTTGCACAATGGTCCGTATGTAAAATAACAGGAACACCATAAGCTTTGGCCATAGTATGTACGTGTTTTGCACCAGCAATGGCACCAGCAATAGCTGCAGATTGATTTTCATTATCTAAGCCTTTACCCGCATTAAAAACTGCTCCGCCATTTGAAAACTGAATTATTACCGGAGCATTTAGTTCTTTTGCAGTTTCTAAAACAGCATTTATACTACTTGAACTAATAACATTAACTGCTGGAAGCGCAAACTCTTTATTCTTAGCTAGTTTAAAAATTTCTTGTACTTCATTTCCTGTTGCAACACCTGGCTTTATCGAACTCATTAATTGTAATTTTTATTTTAGATTTTTATTGAAATTAAATTTCACAAACAAATCTATAAAAATTGATGGTTGAGACAAATAAAATTATTAGAAAGGATAGCCAATTCCAAGGTTTAATATCGGGGCAAAATATTTTTCTCTCTTTTTGTAATTATTTTGAAAAATCCATTGGTTTACATCCTCGGGGATTCCTGGGTTTTTAAATGGAATTGCTAGGTCTGCTCTTAAAATAAAGAATTCAAAGTTTAACCTTAAACCAAATCCAGTACCAATAGCAATGTCATCCATCATATTATTCCAGTTAAACTTTCCTTCTGGTCGCAAAGAATCGTAGCCAATTAACCAAATATTTCCAAAGTCTACAAAAAATGCACCTTCTACCCATTTTGATATTGGGAAACGTGTTTCTAAATTACCTTCAAATTTAATATCTCCAATTTTATCGTATCTATTGGCTGAATCATAATAACTTCCAGGACCTAAGGATCTTGCTCGCCAGGCTCTAAGACTGTTTGAACCACCCACAAAAAAACTTTTCTCAAAAGGAAGAGCATTGCTTAAATTTTTCTTAGGAATTCCAATTCCAGAATAAATACGATATATAATTTTTGAACGATCGGATAATTCTTGGTAATATCTTAAATCTATTGTAGCTTTTTGGAAATGAGCATACCTTATTCCTAAAAAATCATAACTGTTTGTAATGGGATTTTTAGGCTTATTAATTAACTCATGAAAATTAAACAAGGTGCCTCCAGCAGATTCAAATGTAGTTTTAAAATAAAGAGAATTTGAATTATAACTTAAGTTTTGACCGTTGTACTCAAATGAAAATACTCCACCGGCAACAACATGGTCTTGAAAACTAGAAAGAATATATTGGTCATTATAGGACTCAATCTGATTCTGAAAGTCACTATTAATTTCAATATCTACAATTGATATTAAAAGTGGATTAATATGCCATGTAGTGGTCTTATTTTCATGGAATACCCATCCAAAAGAAAGTTCTTGATTTCTTCTGAAATAATCCGGTCTGTCTTGAATATTAAATGCGCCAGTAAATTCGGTTACAGGATTAATATGTTTGCTTAGGTTTCCAATTTTATTAATTAATAGATATTTTGGCAAATAAAAATGGAATTCAGGACCAAATTCTGTTGTGTTTGGTTTGTTAGAAACACCAGTTTCTTTGCTATCTGTAAGTAAAAGTTGTATTTCAAAACTGCTTTTCAAAGAAATTAATAGTTTCTCTCCAGCATGAAAAAGGTTGTTATGGAAATAATCAAGCCCAGTTTGAAAACCAAATAAACGTTCGTTGTTGGTCCCATCTAAAGACAATGAGAGGTTTTGAGATTTAGATGGGGTTAGTTCGACATTACTTATTAGTTTATTGTTTGGCAATGTGTCAAAACTAATATTGACATATTTAAATAGTCCAAGAGATATTAGACTTCTATAAGTTTGCTGGGCAATACTTTTTTTATAAAAATCATCTTTTTTAAAAAGAACAGAGTTTTTAAAAACTTTGCTTTTAAAATTTATTGGTTGGTAATTAATGATTTTTAAAAAAGAATTTTCAATGCTGTCTAACTTAGTAATATTTTTAAACTTGCTTGAATCTCCTATTTGTATATTTACCTTAGAAATCTTAAACTGCTTGTGGATTAAGTCTTGAAAACTGTTATTGATTTGATTAATTTTTTTGTAGTTCTGAATTCCCAAAGTAATATTTACAGCGTTTGAAATATAATTGGTATCAATATCAAAATAGATAAATTCTTTATTGAAATTATAAAAACCGTTATTGGTTAAAAAATCATTTATTCTATTTCTTTCTTTTACTAAATTATCGGTATCAAAAATAGCTTCTTTTTTCAAAAATGAATTACTTTGAATTGAGTCTAAATAATTGGAAATCAGTATCTCTGGAGAGTAGTATTTAATTGAACTTAAATACATTGGGTCTCTTAATTTGATAAAATAATGAATATCTATTTGACCATTGTCTAAAACAAAAATTGAGTCATTAATTTCGCTTTTAAAATAGCCTTTATTAAAAAGATGTTTTTTCAATTGTTCCTTAGTTCTATTTAACTTTAAAGCGCTGTAAATTACAGGAGCTTCTCCAGCGTTTTGAAGTCTTTCACCAAATACTAATTTTCTAACTTTTAATGGTCTCTGTACGTAGTTACTATCCAAAATCAAAGAGCTACTGTTTTGTTGCTTGATCTTGAAATTTATCTTCTCGATTTTAGTTTGTTTATTAATAATTTTTTTGTCGATTCTTTCTTGATTAGATAAATTGTATAATCTTAAATAAAAGCGATAGTTTAAAAAAACTTTTCGATTGGGTTTTTGTATTAAAAGATTGTAGAGTTCTCCTTTAGAAATAGTACTGGAATTGTTACTATCTAAAATATCAATTTTTACTTTTCTAAGTAAATATTTTTCTTCTTGTACATGCTTTGTAATATTGCATGAGCTTAAAAAAAATATAAACAAATAACAGAAAATAAAATTTTCAAGAAATTTAAATTTCGGAATTCTTACTATATTCATAATAGTGATCACATTACAAAAGTAACAATATGACCATCAGCAATAACGATTTAAAAAAATATAGTTCTCTTAATCGAAAAAACAAGAGAAAAGAACATCAATTATTCGTAGTTGAAGGTGAGAAAATTTGTAAAGAACTTATAAAAAATGATTTTGAATACGAGTCTATTTTTACAACTAAAAATCTTCAAAACGAATTTCCCTTATCTACCTTATGTTCAAAAAAAGAAATTGAAAGAATAAGTCATTTGAAAAGCCCAACTAATGTAGTTGCAATATGTAAAATACCAATTTTCAAAATTAATATTAAGGATAAAAAGCCATTAATTTTCCTAGACAACGTTAATGACCCTGGAAATTTAGGAACTATTATAAGAACTCTTGACTGGTTTGGTTATAAACAAGTATTTTGCTCAGATAATACTGTAGATTGTTTTAACAATAAGACAGTGATGGCTAGTATGGGTTCTATTTTTAGAATTAATTGTCATTACATTGACTTTACCGATTTTCAAAAATTTTTTCCAGGACATGTTACTTATGGAACAACTTTGGATGGTGAAAATATTGGTTCTGTAATGCTCAAGGATAAATCTATAATTGTAATTGGAAATGAATCTAACGGGGTTTCTAAAGAAATATTAAATAATCTAAATAATACTATTAGAATTCCAGGTTATGGAAAAGCAGAATCTTTAAATGTAAGTGTTGCTACAGGAATAATATTAAACGAGATGGGAAAAAAATTAACCCTCAAAAGTAAATGAAAGTGTCCACACTCTAGATTTTAACGACTCTATAGCGTTGTCAAATTTTGTTTCTTCACCAGCTTTAGTGTAATGTATGTTTCTCATTCCACTACCTAATTTTAATTCAATACCCAATTTAAAATATTCTAAGAATAAATCCACTCCACCACCAATTTCAGATCCAAAATCGTACTTTTTTAGTATAATAATTTGTTCTTCTTCTGCTTCACCTCCATTATCTACACCAATTTGGGATTGCATGTTTATCCCATATCTTAAGCCAACTATTCCGTAAACTGCAAAATTTTTAATTCTATTGGTTCTGAATTTTAAAAGTACTGGAAAATCTAAATATACTGTATTAAGTTGCTTTGGTTTAAGAGTAGGTTGTTGAAAATAGGTATATACCAATTCGCTTTCTTGAAATGATAAAGATGGCAAAACAAATCTGATTTTAAAATTTTGATTAATATTTATAGAAGTAACAACACCTAAAGTAAAACCTCCATTTGAATTTACTAGTAATGACTGTAATGAGTCATCAGTAAAAATATGACTTGACTTTTTTTCCAAATAGAAACCTGGTTTATTAAAACCAAGTGCAAAACCAAAATGAAATGGTTTATCGTCAAAACTTCCTAAATTTGTGGTTTGGCTAAAGCAGAAGAAAATACAAGATTGAAATAGAAGAAATAAAATGATACTTTTCATTTATAAGCAAATATAATAAAAGACTTTTTAACTAAGGTTTTTCAGCCACATATATTGAAGAAATTCCACCTGACAAAGATTTATAAGTAGAATTAGAAAAACCTGCATCGTGTAATTCAATGATGAAATTCTTTCCTTCTGGAAAAGCATCCACAGAAGCTGGAAGGTAATGATAGGCAGATTTATCTTTGGAAATAAAACTTCCTAAAAAAGGTAATATCGCTTTGGAATAAAAACCAAATAATTGCTTTATTGGAAAAATTTTTGGTTTGGAAAACTCTAAAATATATACACATCCACTTGGCTTTAAAACTCTAAAAATTTCTTTTAAACCCATATTTAAATTTTCAAAATTTCTAACCCCAAAACTGACCATTACAGAGTCAAAAAAATCATCTTTAAAAGGTAAGTTTTCGGAATCTCCCTGAACAAACTCTAATTTATCTTCTAATTTTTTTTTCTTTATTTTATTTCTACCAACTTCCAACATTCCGTTAGAAAGGTCTAATCCTATAATTTTATCTGGATTTAATTTTTTATAAGCTGCAAAAGCTAAATCTCCTGTACCTGTTGCAACATCTAAAATAACTTTAGGATTTTTAGATTGCATTAAACGAATAGTTTTTCTTCTCCAAATATGGTCAATACCAAAGCTCAAGAAATGATTCAAAAAATCATAATTACTTGAAATGTTGTCAAACATCTTTTCAACTTGTTGTTTTTTTGATAAGAAGGAGTTATCGTATGGTTTAACTATTTTTTGCATAATCAAAATTACAAAATCAAGAATGATTATGAAGAATGTTTACTAATTTAAATTGATAATTATAAAAGAATATTTAATATTTTAAAATGTTATTATTCAACTTTCTTTTAATTAGCACTAATATTTGTTATTTTTATAAAAGTTGATAAATAGTCAATCTAAAATTATTACAAAAAAACAACCATCATGAAAAAAATTATTTACCTCTTAACATTACTTCCAATTATGGGTTTTTGTCAAGATAATTATACCGATTACAATAAAATTATTAGTGAAATAAAATTATTAGATGACAATGACAAAAAAGATAAGAAAAATAAGGTTCACAGATTACAAGTTGGATTAAATGGTGGTCTTAACATTGCTAATTTAAGAGATTTCAAATCAGTGGATGGAGTAAATTTTGATAACGCAAGCAAATTAGGTAATTTATATGGTGGAACTATAATATATAATTTTAATAAATTTCTTTGTGTAAAAGGGGATTTTGACATTGCTAGTAAAGGTTTTGAGGTATCTAATTTTTCAGTCGGAAATAACCTAAATGGCAATCTACCAGACTTAGACAGTCTTAAAAACTACAAGCAATATTTAAATTACTTTGACATACCTGCTTTCTTTCATATAGGATTTGGAAAGAAATTAAAGTTTGATATAAATTTTGGTCCATACCTTTCTTTTTTATTAAAAAATAGATCCAAGTTAACAGATAGTAATGGTCAAGAAATGGAATCAACTTTAATTGAAGGAATAGATAATATTGATTGGGGATTTACATATGGAGCTGGGATTGATTACTACCTAACTGATAAAATATCTATTGGTTTTGATTTTTTGATTGAACAGGGCCAAAAATTAATAACTGGAGCTGCAATTGGTGATTTCAAAAATTTTTCTCAGGACTTTGACTTTGGTGTGAATTTTTTATTATTTGAAAAGAAAAAGAAAAAATTATTTTAATATAAATGTCAAAAAAGAAAATTAACCATATTTCTAAAAATTCAGAAAAATTTTTAGAAATATACCTAAATACAGCTTCCCCTACTGGTTTTGAAAGTACAGGTCAGAAAGTTTGGCTTGACTACATTAAACCTTACATAGATTCTCACATTGTAGACACCTATGGCTCTGTGGTTGGAGTAATAAACCCTGAAGCTAAATATAAAGTAGTTATAGAAGCTCATGCAGATGAAATTTCTTGGTTTGTTCACTATATCACAGAAAAAGGATTTATCTATTTAAAAAGAAATGGAGGAAGTGATCACCAAATTGCACCTTCAAAACGTGTAAATATTCATACAGATAAAGGAATGGTTAAAGGTGTCTTTGGATGGCCTGCAATCCATACTAGACGTGGTGGAGTGAAAGAAGAATCTCCTAAAACAGATAATATATTTTTAGACTGTGGTTGTGAAAACAAAAAAGAAGTAGAAGCTTTGGGAATTCATGTTGGATGTGTTGTAACCTATGAGGATGAATTTATGGTATTAAATAAATCTAATTATGTTGGAAGAGCTCTTGATAATAGAATGGGTGGATTTATGATTGCCGAAGTTGCTAGGCTATTGCATGAAAACAAAGTAAAACTTCCATTTGGACTTTACATTACCAATGCTGTACAAGAAGAAATTGGTCTAAGAGGAGCCCAAATGATTGCAGAAAGAATTAAACCAGATGTAGCAATAGTTACAGATGTTTGTCACGATACTAATACGCCAATGATTAAAAAGGTGGTTGAAGGAGATTTATCATCCGGAAAAGGACCTGTTCTGACTTATGGACCAGCAGTTCAAAATAACCTATTAAAATTTATAATTAACCAAGCCAAAAAAAATAAAATTGACTTTCAGAGATTAGCAGCATCTAGAAGTACAGGAACAGATACCGATGCATTTGCTTACTCAAATATGGGTGTTGCTTCTGCTCTAATATCCTTACCACTTAGGTATATGCATACAACAGTAGAAATGTGTTCTAAGAACGATGTCAATTCTGTTATAGAATTAATTTATCAAACCATAATTTCTCTCAAAAAAGATCAGACTTTTAACTACTTAAAGTAAATGAATCAAAGACCAAGAAGGAACAGAAAATCAGCAAATATTAGAGAAATGGTTGCTGAGACAAATCTGAATAAACAGGACTTAATTTATCCTCTTTTTATTGTAGATGGAGTAAATAAAAAGATACCTATTAAATCTATGCCAAATTGTTTTCGATGGACAATAGATTTATTGCTTAAAGAAATTGAAGTTTGTGGGAAACTAGGTATCAATAATTTTGTACTATTTCCTGCTGTGGAGAATCATCACAAAGACAAAAAAGCTACTTACAGTTACAGTTCCAAGAATTTTTACTTGAAAGCCATTCAAACTATTAAAAATAAATTTCCTGAATTCACTTTAGTGAGCGATGTTGCTATGGATCCTTATTCTACAGATGGACACGATGGGTTAGTAATAGATGGTAGTATTGATAACGACCAATCTCTTGAAATACTTTGCAAGATGGCTCTTTCTCAAGCAGAAGCTGGAATTGATATAATTGGTCCATCTGACATGATGGACGGTAGAGTTGGTGCTATTAGAGAAATATTAGATGAAAATCAATTTACAAATACAAGTATAATGAGTTATACAGCCAAATATGCAAGTGCATTTTATGGTCCATTTAGAGATGCCTTAGATTCTGCACCTAAACATGGAGATAAAAAAACCTATCAGATGGATCCGAGAAACAAAAGTGAAAGCTTAATTGAAGCTGAATTAGACGAGCTTGAGGGAGCAGATATTTTAATGGTCAAACCAGCTCTAAGCTATTTAGATGTAATTCAAACAATTAAAAAAAATTCTAACCTTCCTGTCAGTGCTTATAATGTAAGTGGTGAATATGCCATGGTTCATGCAGCTGCAGAAAAAAGGTGGTTGAATTATGAAGATACATTTACTGAAATTCTCACAAGTATTAAAAGAGCTGGAGCAGATATAATTTTGACATATTTTGCAAAGGACTTTGCAAATTTTAAAAAATAATTTTTACCTAACAAATACTAACTTAGTATTGCTAGATTCATTTGATAAGAAATTATATCCCATTTCACTGAATTTCTTTAAATCTTCAATACTTTCTAGTTTATTTTTTACAATAAAGTTTGCCATACTTCCCCTAGCCACTTTTGAATAGCTTCCTACCACCTTCAATGAATTGTTAGATTTTTCGTGAAAAATACAATCTATAATAGTGCTGTTAAGACTTGACGTTTCCAAGATATTGGAATACTCTTTACTTGCTAAATTTATTATGAAATTATTTTCTTTGAAAGAATTAAAGTAGGTAGTCATTTTATCTTTCCAAAACTGGGTTAAGCTTTTACTTGACTCCAATTGGAATTTTATACCCATTTCTAATCTATATTTATTTATCAAGTCAAAGGGACGAAGAACTCCATAAAGGCCGCTTAAAATTAACAAATGATTTTGAGCATAGTCAGCATCTGATAATTTCCATTTTTGAGGTTCTAAGTATTTAAAAGAGGTACCTTGGTATGCATATACAGCATGTGTTTTATAGGACTTTACAGAATCCCAAAGTTGAATATCTTTGATAGTTTGGATATTTAGATTTTCACTTAATTTCATTAAGCTTTTAATCTTCTGCTTTGGAAAACCTTTTAATAATTGATGAATATTTTTTGACTCTTTTTGAAAAAAAGGCATAGAGCTAGGTGAATCTTCAATTTTAAATTGTGAATTCATCATGGTTTTAGTTGGAGAGAGAATGATCTTCATTTATTTAAGGAAAGAGTTTTTAAATAATAGTCTTCTCTGTAAGGGACAACATCAGTTTGGTTGGCAGTCAAACAGTATTTAATATCTTCATTTAGATTTAACTTTTTTAGTCGTTTTCTATGAGATGATGCCTTTAGATATCCAAAAAAATTAGTTCTTGCAGATAGGTAAAGATACTTAGCAGCAATAGTTGAATCATTAAAACTTTCGAAATTGTTTGTCTTAAGTAGGTTTTCACTAATTGCTCCTGCACATATAGTATCTTCTAAACAAAATTTATTCTGCCAGCCTGAACCAAGTATTAATACACTTTTATTAAGATTTATAAGGTATTTACAGATGGCATTTAAGTTCAATAATGAACCTATTAATAAGTGTTCTATATCCTTTGCAATATTTATTGCTTTGGTTCCATTAGTAGTAGTAAAAACTAATGTTTCTCCCTTTAACTTATCATTTCTATAACTTAATGGAGAATTTCCATAATCGAAACCATCAACAATTTTACCTTTTCTTTCTGCAGCAACATGGAAACCTTTATTTTTATATTCTTTGGCTTCTTGTAGAGTACTAACAGGGATTATTTTTTCTACACCATGATGAAAAGCAGTACATATAGCAGAAGTTGCTCTAAGAACATCGATTACAACTACTACTTCAAAACCTTCGGCATATAGGGGGAAAAGATTTGGAGTGAAGCAAACTTCTACTTTAGGCTTACTAATCATTTTTTTTATAAAAAGGTAACTTAACTAATTGTGCTGAAATAGGTTTATTTCTAATTTTTAAAAATATTTTATTTCCCAATTCTGAATAATTAGATTTTACGTAGCCCATTCCAATTGCTTTTCCAACTGAAGGACCCATTGTTCCAGACGTGACATGACCAATCTGAACTCCATTTACATCCTGAATTTCATAGTCTTTTCTCGGAATTCCTCTTTCTAACAACTCAAAAGCAACTAGTTTATATTCTGTTCCATATTCTCTGTCTTTTTTAATTAAATCATCACTTATAAATGATTTGGAGAATTTAGTTACCCATCCAAGTCCAGCGGAAATAGGTGAAGTATTGTCGTTAATGTCATTTCCATACAAACAATATCCCATTTCCAGTCTTAATGTATCTCTTGAGGCCAAACCTGCAGGAAGAACTCCAAATTGACTATTGGATTTAAATATTAAATCCCAAATATCTTCTGCAATCTCATTGGGAACATATAGCTCAAAACCACCTGATCCTGTGTAGCCAGTTGCAGAGAAAATAACATCTTTGAAAACAGAAAAATTGCCATACTTAAAATGATAAAATTTAATTTCAGAAAGATTTAAATCTGTAAATTGTTGTAATAACTCTGTGGCTTTAGGTCCTTGAACAGCAATTAAGGAAGTTTTATCAGAAATATTTTCTAATTGAGCATCACAGTTATTTTGCAGGTTTATCCATTCCCAATCTTTTTCAATATTTGAGGCATTAACTACCAACATATAATGATTTTCATCTATCATGTAAGTAATCATATCATCTACTACACCTCCAATTTTATTGGGTAAATAAGCATATTGAGCTCTTCCAGGAAACAATGAAGACGCATCGTTACTAGATATTTTCTGAATTAATTTTAGTGCGTTTACTCCTTTAACCAAAAACTCACCCATGTGAGAAACATCAAATACACCAACATTTTCTCTAACATTTATATGTTCCGAATTGACACCAGAATATTGAACTGGCATCTCATACCCTGCAAAAGGAACCATTTTTGCTCCTAGATCAATATGCTTTTTAAATAGTGCTGTTTTTTTCATTAATTTATTTCATTAAGGAAGCATACAAATCTAAATAAGTGTTTTTAATTTTGTTTTTAGAATATTTTTCTATGACAGTTTCACGTCCACTATCCCCTATTTTTTTTCTTAATTCTTTATCTTCAATAAGTTTTGATAATACTTCAATCCACTGCTTTTCACCGACTGGTAAAAATCCATTTTTACCATGTTCAATAATATCTTTATTCATTCCAACATTTGACATTACAGCTGGTATTCCTACAGACATATAAAGTAACCCTTTCATTCCACATTTCCCTTTTGCCCATTCATTATCTGGAAGAGGCATTATTCCTATATCAAAGGAATTAAATAACTCAACTTCCATTTTATTTTCCCATTTAAGTCCATTTATTCCAAGTTTTTCATGGAAGTAATTTTCATCACCAATTAGTACAAAATCTATTTTAGATTGGTATTTGGATTTTAATTTTAAATAAACATTGGTAATCATTTCAAAATGTTTGACAGTGGTGTGACTTCCGACCCACCCAATTTTTACTTTGCCATTTTTTTTTTGTTTTTCAATAGGCTTATAATAATCTGTGTCAACAGTGGAAGGAATAATGGTGATATTAGAACTGTACTTTGAAGCAAAATTTGCCAAATAATCATTACCACAAGTTATATGCTTACAAAGCGGTATGATTTTTTCGATCTTTTTTTCGTCCTTT
>Ga0115572_10002614_pt1 | contig 14314 bp, 9 predicted proteins | sample COGITO_mtgs_1206_FD_88681 | JGI IMG/M metagenome (GOLD analysis project Ga0115572, IMG submission 88681) | Pelagic marine microbial communities from North Sea - COGITO_mtgs_120607 | ecosystem: Environmental > Aquatic > Marine > Epipelagic | place: Germany:Helgoland, sampling site Kabeltonne... | reverse complement strand
CGCGGCGGCGAGCGGGAACTTGAGCCCGTGTTCCTCGCAATGCCTCACCAGCGGGGCGATGGTGTCACCGGCGGAGGTCTCGGCGTCGTGGTAACTCGCGTGCGCCTGCGTCGCGCACGGCTCGCCGCAGAAGTGACCGGCGGATCCCCCGCCGCCCCTACCACCGTGCGTGGGGACGCGCTGATCCGATGGGACCGCGCTCAGGGGTTTGAGGCAGTGGTAGCACGACGTGCGGAGGTTCGCGAGCGTCGGGTGCGCCACGAGGGGCTGCGCCCTGTGGATGACTTCCCCCGCCGCGAAGTCCCGTGAGGCGTACACGCCCCGTCCCGAACGCTCCGTGTGGCCCACGAGGACATCGAGGGTCGACACCTCGGCGTCCATCCGACTCACTCGTGGGGCGGTCTCCGCACTCGCAGACGAGCATCGCCGGAGGAACCGGCGAAGCGCGGCGGCGGTGGCGCGCCGAGATTGCGTCATCGAGAGTGTCAACTCTTCTTCGGTGCGCACGCATCACGAAGTCTTCGAGCCCTAACGAACTAACAGCACTACTGACCGCGCGCGGGTCGAGGATGCAGTCGGCTCTCACCGCGCGAGCGATCGCGCCGCCGCCGCCGCCGCCGCGAGCGGTCGAGCGACATCGTCGCCGGCGGGTTCGAGGCACACGCACGACGACACACGCGTCGTCGTCGGGTCGAACCGATGGGGGCGAGGACGACGCCCCGAAATCATCTTCGCGCGATCGCGATGATCGGAGCTACACGCGCCGAGCCGCGCTGGCGGGGTACGCCCTCGCGCCAGCCTCGGCGCTCTCCTTCCTCGCCGGCGCGCCCCCATCGGACGCCAAGCTGGAGCTCATATACGACGGCGAGCTCCAGACTGCGTACACGTTCCCGGTGCAGCTGCAGGTCATCGCGCTGCGAGGCTCCGTCGCGACGCAGTGGGAGGGCGAGTTCAACAAGACCATGGTGGGGAAGGGCAAGGCGGCGGTCACAACCGCGCCGTCCCCGGGCGAGATGTTCGACGAGCTCACGCGCACCGCGCCGCCGGGCGGATACCTATCCCCCGCAGACTTCATCGCCGGGCGGACTTCATCGCCAACGATCGCGGCACCTTCGAAAAAGGACAAGAAGAAATCCAAAGGCGCGCCCAAGTTCGCCAAGGCGGACGTCGTCAGCGTCGGCGACGAATTCCTCGCCGCGGCGGTCACACAAGGCCTGGTCCTACCCTTGGACACGTCCGTGGCGTACAACGAGTGGTACGCACGGCTGCCGTACGTGTGGAGGGAGCTCGGGACGCGGGATCCGCGAACCGGCCTGCCCGCCCAGCCGCTCAGGCCCGTGAACAACGGCGGTAGGTACCCAAACACCACGGTCAACATCGCGAGTAACAACGTGAACCCGGCGATGTACGGCGTGCCGTACAGGTGGGGGTGCACGCTCATCGCGTACAGAAAGGATAAGCTGCCGAGCTCGTTACGAGATACGCCGCCGAGGGACTGGGACGACTTATGGCGGCCGGAATTCGCGAGACGGGTGGGCATGGGCTCGGGGCCGCGCGCGATGCTGACCGCCGCGCTGCGCGCCGAGGGGATGAGCGCCAACTCCGACGGGTGGGGCAACGACGGACACGTGCGTGCGCGGCTGGAGTCGTTGCGACGTGAGCAGCTGCTGATCCAAAACGACATCGAGTACCTGCAGGCGCTCGGCAACGGCGACGCTTGGATCGCCGTCGGCGCCTCCGACGACGTCCTCTCGATGGCCAGGAAGTCGTCGCTCATCGGCGTGGTGGTCCCGTCGTCGGGGACGACGCTGTTCGCGGACGTGTGGTGCGTGCCCGCGAGCGCGGCGAGGAAACCGGGAGGCGTGAGCCCTTTACTGAACCAGTGGTTCGATTACACCACCCAGCCGGCTCGGGCGAATTTGCGAGTCGGGTTGAGGGGCGGCGTGGCGCCCATCGTGTTCGACGGGACTGGAATAGACTACGCGTCCATAGGGATGAGCGGACCAGTGGGCGGGTACATCGATTACGACGCCACCGGGGACACGAACGGGACGCGAAGCCTGGGGGGCAAGATTAAGAGGTTCATAACCCGCGACGAAACGGAGAAGGGCGGTGAGTTGATGCAGGGGGGCATGCCCGCGGATGACGTGTGGGCCAGGAGCGAGTTTCTCTTCCCGCTGTCACCGCGCATCAAGGATCAGTACAACGGGCTCATACGCGAGTGGGCTCAGGAGGCGGCGGAGCGCAAGAAGAAGAAGAGATAGAGAGAGAGATTAGACCGGCGAACGGCTTCGAGTTCACGGCTCTTAAGCGCACACGAGAAAATGAGTGTCAAATCGCGCCGTCTATTCGCACACGAGGCGTAGAAAGTCGCGGTCGCCGACGAGCAGACCGGTCCCCCCCACGCACACGTCCTCCACCTTGACCCCCGAGTGCCTACTCGCGCCGCTCTCGAACGCCGCCCGGACGTCCTCCGCGATGCTCCCAATCTCCCGGATCTCACAAGGGGTCAATCCGCCGATCACGAACAACACCACCCGAGCATGGTCGCTCGGCTTGGGCTTGGTCACAACCGTGGATTTAAACCCGAGCCGACCCATCGCCGCGCCCACGCCTCCGCGGAGCAACCCGCCGAGCGACGACGCGACGTGGAAGAGGTCCGCGCCAACGCCCTCGTCGTCCGCGCCCGCGCCGATCCTGGCGACCAACTCACGCACGAGCGGCTCGTGCGCTCCCGCGCCTTCTCCGAGCAACGCGCCCGCCGAGCTTCGCATTTCCCGTCGACCGTGAACTAGTTCACCGACGCGGCGGAGGAAGGAGCCGACGCGATCGTTCGCCTCGAGGCGCAGCGCGGCGAGCTCGAAGTCCTCGGGGTCGGCGGCGGGTGGGGCCGGGGCCGGGGGTGGAAGATGAACCGGCGCGGGGTTGACCCGCGCCGGCTCCGACTTATCGATTTGTTTTTCGTCGCCCCAATCGTCGTCGTCGTCGCCCCAACCGTCGTCGCCCCATCCGTCCTCAGCCTCAGCTTTGCGCGACGAGACGGCGGGTTTCACCGGGTCCGAAGGAGAACGAGGCGGCGGCGCGCGAACCGACGGTTTCGGCGGCGGCGCGTCGTGCGTGGCCCAGTACTCCGCTATCCGTTCACCCAACTCCCCGAGCCACTCGTACTGTTCCCCCGTCGCCGTCGGTTCCGTCCCACCCTGACCGGCGGGCGGCGCCAACACGGCATCCACGAGCGCGTCGCGAACCGCGGCCTCGTCGTCCACGCTCAGAGGGGTACGACGGAGCGCGTGTCGGGGCCGCGGGATGTCGTCGTCGTCGTCGTTCTCCTCGTCGTGAAAGCGGTCGCCGCCGCCCTCCGTGTTTCCCGCCTCAGCCGCCGCGGCCATCCCCGCGACGCACAACGCCGCAGCCTCCGCGCACATGCCCGCGCCGGGCCTGCACGGGCCGTACACGTCGCGCAGACAGGCGACGAGCGCCTGCGCGGCGGCGGTCGCGGCGGACCCGTCGCCGCGTCGCCGGTTCGCCGCGGTATGCGCCTCGGCGAGGATAGCCGCTAAACTCGTCCCCCGCCGCCGCGACCAACCGTCGACGTCCCGCGCCTTTCCAGACTTTCCAGAAGGCAGACTGGACGCCACCGCGGACGCCAGCTCGAGCAACGCGCGATACCTCGCGTTCAAACTCGGGTCCTTCACCAGCGGAGCGGCGAACGCCGCGAGTTCCTCCGCGGTCACCGCCGCCCCCGCCCTCGGGTCCCCCGTAAATTGTTTAGGTCTCACGCCCTCCGCGTCCGTCGCCTCGCGAAGCCACCGCCTCGTAGCGATCGCCGCGTCGTCCACGGACCTCGCGCTGATACCCCCGAGGCGTCTGCACGCCTCCACGTCCCGCGGGTGCGCGAGGACACCGTCGACGCTACCGGGCGCCGCGAAGTCGCGGTTAGCGTCGCCGAGAACCCGGGCGCTCGCAGACGGCAAAGCCTCGGGGGGACCCGTCGACGCTACTGGGTCCGCTGACGCATCGCCCGTGAATGAATCCCCCGGGGTCCCGTTCGCCAGCAACGCGCGGTGCAGGAACCCGTCATCCACCGCCGCGGGCGTGAGCATGTCGCACGTCCTGTCCACGATGACGAGCGCGGCGGTCGTCGAGGGGGGTGGGTACCGACCCGCCTCGGGCGCCGCCGCCGCCGCCGCCGCCCGCGCCACCGCCCTCGCGGTCCTTCCCAGCGCGAAGCACTCCAGCCTCGCGCCCATGTGCGCGCCGAGCGCCGCGAGCTGGTTACCGAGGACGGCGATGCCGGGGGGTACCGGCGCGTGCGCGCCGTCCTCGTCGCCGCCGTCATCAGCCGGCGGCGTCGCGTGCGCTAACGATTTCGGATGCGCGCCGGCTCCGCGGTAGGACGACATCGCGACGGCGGCGCCCGCGGCGGCTCCGTTCGCGGGCATCACGAACGCGCCGCGGGTGAGCGGGGTGAACGGCATGGGGAAGTAGCGCACGTCGAAGGACGGTCCGAGTTGATCGGCGCCTCCGTCGAACGAAGCGTCGGCGTCGGCATCGTCTGACTTTTCGGATTCGGTTTCGCCCCAGTCGTCGCCCCAGCCGTCGCCGCCGTCGTCGTCGTCCCAGCCGCCGTCCGCCTTCGGTGTTGGCTTCTTCGGGGTCCGCCCGGTCTTCTTCGGGGTGGGCGACTTCATCGTCGAAGAGCTCTGCGCGCTCTGGTCTGACATGATGGCGGAGGCGGCGAGTCTCAGATCTCGAACGATGCGTTCGTAGGATTGCCCCGACGCCTGCGCGGCGTGCGGGTCGCCGCTCGCGGTGGCCACCGCGTGCGCCGCCGCGACGTGCGCCTCCTCTGATACCGCGCAGAACACCGCGACGGCGCTCGCGGCGGGGTGAACGCCGACGCATCGAAGCAGGTCGCCCTTCGACCTCTGCAGCAGTCGCGTCGTGAAGATCGCGACTGGCGTTCGCGGATCCACGGGCAGGCCCGCGACGTCGATTGGGGGCGTGGCCTCCGCGACGGTGCCCGCGACGCGCTCCAGCGAGAGCACGTTGACCGCGCCGAGGCCTAGGATGAAACCCGCGCCCGCGGCGTGATGCGCGCACTCTCCCGCGCCTTCGTCCATGTACACCACCGCCCCGCTGATCGCGTGCGCGACGTCCGCGAAGGGACGGCGCGCCAGGTCCACCAGGTCCATCGCGCCGCCGCCGCCCGCGAACATGGCCGCCGCGGCTGGGAGTGTTCGCCCGCCTCGGAGAGCGATGCGGGTCTCTCGCCGCGCCGAGCGCGCGCGCGGTCGAGTCCGAGGCTTCAGGAGTGTGAAGGTACTTTTGACTGGGCACCGAGAGACGGACGCGCAAATGCGTTTGATGCGCTTTTGCTGACACGCGCTGAGCGCTCACGGCCGTTCTCGTGGCGACTTTTCGCGCCTGGCTCTATCCGGTCTGCAGCTTGAAAGTTCGATCGGACGCGCCTCTCATATGCCCGGTGCGCTCATACGCCCGTGCGTGGTTGCTTCCCTTTCGAAGGGGAATCCACCTAAGAAACCAGCACCAATCGCGCTCCGACGAGTAGGAAGAGCGATGACGGACGCCGTCGTCGCCGCGAGGAGCGAGTCCATCCGCAAGCTCACGAACCTGAAGTCCCCGGTGCCCGCTGACATCGACGTGGCGCAGGCCGCGAGCGTGGTCAAGATCGGGACGATCGCCGCGGCGTGCGGCCTGACCGATGCCGACTACGAACCGTACGGCCACTACAAGGCCAAGGTGTCGGAGAAGGTGAGCGAGAAACTCAAGGCGGAGCGCGGCGAGGGCTACTACGTCGTCGTCGCGGGCATCAACCCCACGCCCCTCGGCGAGGGCAAGTCCACCACCACCATCGGCCTGGCGCAGGCGATGGGCGCGCATCTCGAGAAGGACTGCATCGCGTGCATCCGCCAGCCCTCCATGGGACCCACCTTCGGCATCAAGGGCGGCGCCGCGGGCGGTGGCTACTCGCAGGTCATCCCGATGGAGGAGATGAACCTCCACCTCACCGGAGACATCCACGCCATCGGCGCGGCGAACAACCTCCTCGCGGCCGCCATCGACGCGCGCGTGTTCCACGAGCTCACCCAGAAGGACGAGGCGCTCTACGACCGCCTCTGCCCACGCAAGAAGGACGGCACCCGCGCCTTCGCCGCGTCCATGCTCGGTAGGCTCGACAGGCTCGGCATCGACAAGACCGATCCCGACGCCCTCACCGCGGAGGAACGCGTCGCCTTCGCGAGGCTCGACATCGACCGCGAGAAGATCTCGTGGCGCCGCGTCGTGGACATGAACGACAGGTTCCTACGCAAGATCACCGTCGGGCAGAACCCGACGGAGAAAGGACACGTCCGCGAAACCGGCTTTGACATCACCGTCGCGTCCGAGATCATGGCGGTGCTGGCCATGACAACCTCACTCGCGGACATGGAGCGCCGGCTCGGCGCCATGGTCGTCGCACCCAACACCAAGGGCCAGCCCGTCACCGCGGATGACCTCGGCATCACCGGCGCGCTCGTGGCGCTCATGAAGGACGCCATCAAGCCCACGCTCATGCAGACCCTGGAGGGTACCCCAGTGCTCGTTCACGCGGGGCCGTTCGCCAACATCGCGTCCGGCAACTCGTCCATCATCGCCGACCAGATCGGCCGCGCGATGGTGGGCACCGGCGGGTACGTCCTCACCGAGGCTGGGTTCGGCGCGGACATCGGCCTGGAGAAGTTTATGAACCTGAAGTGCAGGTCCAGCGGCATGAAGCCCCACTGCGCCGTCATCGTCGCCACCGTCCGCGCGCTGAAGCTCCACGGCGGTGGACCCGCGGTGTCCCCGGGCAAACCTCTGTCGCACGAGTACACCAACGAGGACGTCGAGCTCGTGAAGAAGGGTGTCGTGAACTTGACGCGGCACATCGAGAACACCAAGAAGTTTGGCGTCCCCGTCGTCGTCGCGATGAACTCGTTCCCGACTGATACCGAGGCGGAACACGCGGCGATCAAGGAGGCTGCCATGGCCGCCGGCGCCGACGACTGCGTGCTGTGCACGCACCACGCAGAGGGCGGCAAGGGCGCCGCGGCGCTCGGCGAGGCTGTCGCCAAGGCGTGCGAGTCCAACGCCAACGCCGAGAACTTCAGGCTCCTCTACGAAGGCGAGACGAGCGTGAAGCACAAGATCGAGACCATCGCCAAGGAGCTCTACCGCGCCGACGGCGTCGTGTACTCCGAGTTGGCGGAGGAGAAGATCGCCATGTTCACCGAACAAGGCTTCGGCAACCTGCCCATCTGCATGGCTAAGACGCAGTACTCGTTCTCGCACGACGCCGACGCCAAGGGCGCGCCCACCGGGTTCACGCTGCCGATCGGCGACGTTCGATGCAGCGCGGGCGCCGGGTTCATCGTTCCCCTCGTCGGCGCGTTCCCCACGATCCCGGGTCTGCCCACCAGGCCGGCGTACTACGAGATCGGCGTGGACATGGAGTCCGAGCAGGTCCTCGGCCTCTCGTAAACGGGGGCGAGTTGACAAAATTCTCAAAATTCTTTCCGGCCTCGTGGACGACGGCTTTATCGATATACCCTCACGCCGCTACTTGCTTTAATAATTATATTTATTCACGGGCGCTACCGCCCGGTTGATGACTAACTTGCCGTGGCCGCCTTGGCCTTCAACGCCGCGAGCGTCGCTCGGCCGCGCTCGCGCTGCGCCGCTTTTTTGTGCTTGTTACTCAGCACGTGCGCCGTGTAGTTGGCCTTGTTGCCGCACTTGACCCCGCCGCACGTGGCGCACGTCCACCGCGTCGGATCATCCACCGCAGCCTCCGCCTCCGCGTGCTTCGCCACGTCCTCGTCCTTCGTCGTCGCCTCCGCGGGTTCGGGGACGGCGGGTTTTGGTTTTGGCCTGTCGTCTCGTTTGTGTGCCTTCTTGGCGATGCCGTCGCCGCCGGCGCCGCCGGAGCGCTTTCGCTTGGCGCCGGCGCCACTCCCGGCGTCTTCTCCCGCCTCCGCGGCTGCGCGCTTACGCTCGAGTACCTCTTTAAGCCTGGCCCTCGCCGCGACGTCTCTGCGGCCGCCCCCCGCACCGCAGCGGCGGCCCTTTTGCCCCCCCGTACCCCAGCCCTCCTTATTTCCCCCACCGTACTTAAGGCCGTTGCTCTTCACCCCGACGCCCCTGCTCAGGTCTCGCGACGCCTTCGACATGTGCCCGTCCATGGGACCGGGCGCCGGCATCCTCGCAGTCTATACCTGAAAGGAGTGAGACTCGACCGACCCTCGCGTGACGCGGGAGTGAGCCCCACGCGCGCCCAATCGCCGCTTTTCGGCAATTTCCAAAAAAGTGAATTGTTTGCAGTCAATCTTATCCCGGATGGAAAGCCGGACGTCACCGCCACTGTGTGATGCACGCCGCGTGCGCTCTGTCCCGAGTCGCCGCGCGGGCCCGACCGGCAGTGCCACGTGCCCTCAAGGTCGCAGCCGCCGCGAGCACCACCGACACCTCACCCACACGCAGCGTTTCCAGGACGCCCCAGACATCATCATCCGACCGGGTCAGCAGCCAAACGATGACGTCGACGAGCGAGCTTCCCGGGGCGGGCAAAGGAAAGGACCGGTACGTGGTGCACACGCTGGCGGGTTATAAGATCGAGGGCATCAGCGTCGGCGGGCAGGAGACCTGCATCATCCTCCCGCAGCTCAAGATCGCGTTCGACAGCGGGCGGTGCCCGCAGCGATGCGTCTACGCCGACACCATGTGCCTCTCGCACACGCACCTCGACCACGTGGGCGGCGCCGGGCATTACATCGCCACCAGGTCCCTCCTCTCCCTCCCGCCACCGACCGTCCTGCTCCCGGCGCAACGCGCGGACGCGTTCGAGGCGTACGTCCAATCCCTCCGCGAACTCGACGGCTCCGACCTCGCCCATCGCGCCGTGCCCATCTCACCCGGAGAAACGCACGCCCTGTCCAAGCTGCACTGCGTTCGACCGTTCCCGACCACGCACCCGGTGGCGAGCCAAGGGTACGTCGTGTACAGCACCAAGAACAAGCTGCGGGATGCGTACGCCGGGATGAGTGGGCAGGAGATCAAGGCGGCACGGGACGCGGGCGAGACGGTGACGGATCGCGTGGAGGTTCCCGAGGTTGCGTTCACCGGGGACGCGTCGGGGGAGTGGACAAAGTCCGACCACCCCGTGGCCAAGGACGCGCTGCGTGCTAAGCTGCTGATATGCGAGTGTACCTTCGTGGACGATGCCGTGGACGTGGAGGGTGCGAGGGAGTACGGGCACACGCACATAGACGAGTTGGCGGCGGCGGCTGGTTCGTTTGAGAATGAAAAGATTTTGCTGATTCACTTCAGCGCTCGGTACAAGGCGAAGGAGGTTACGGAGGCGATGGATGCGCGTCTGCCGGCGGGCCTGAGGGAGCGGTGCGTGCCCATGCTCGTGGGGTTCAGTTGATTACTTATTAATGTCGTAGTGGTGTTGTCAGATTAATACGAGTACGAGTAGAGCGCGTTATGATAGACCCGTCATCACTTTTTCCCTTTTTTGGCAGCCGGAGCTCCCTTCTTGGGCGCGGCGCTGGTGCGCTTCTTGCCACCGGGCGCGGCGGGCGTTGGGACGTCCGCGGGCGGCTCCCACTCCGGCAAGCCCTCCGCGTCGGATGGCTTGATCAGGAACAGCGTGTGGCCGACGCCGCACGCCACCTGGATGACGTGCTTCGCGCCGAGCGAGTCCACCAGCTTCGGGTTGGCGGAGCTCTTGGGACCGTCTGGGCCGTACCCGAGCTCGCCGTTTCCACCCCCTTGGCCCCAGGTGATGGCCTGATCTTCGCCGCACGCCGCGTAGGTGGTGGCGCCGCACGCCACGCTGCGAAGGTTCCATCCCTGCAGGTCCATGAATGGCACCGGGTACATGGTGTTATCGCCGGTGGTCTTGAGCCGGCCGAAGCAGTACATCTGTCCCATGAGCGCCGTCACCCAGCTCGTGGTCTGTCCCGCAGCCACGACGCAGTCCGCCGGGCACAGGTTCCGGTCACCGCCCTGAATCTCCACCATCTTAGGTGTCCACTCGTCCTTCTGAACCTTGTGGCCGAGGCGGCCGTACCCGCCGAAGCCCCACGTGTGGAACCTACCTTCGGCGTCGACGGCGATTGTGTGGTTGTGCCCGGATGCCACCTTGGTGATCTTGCGACCGACGAGCGCGGAGATGACCAGCGGCTGCGGCTGCGCCTCGTACGCGAGCTTGACCGAGGACGTCGCCATGTTGTACTCGCCGTCGGTGCCGTGCCCGAGCTGTCCGTACTGGGGCAGGCCCGCGGAGAGAAGGCGGCCGTCGTCGCCGCAGATCCACATGGTGAACTCGGCGCCGCACGACACAGCTGTGCACGCGCTCACCGAGCACTGGACGGGCGCGAGGCGGTTGTCGTCCTCCTTGGGCTTGGTCCTCGCGATGCTCCCGACGCCGAGCTGGCCGTGCTTGTTGCTGCCCCACGCGTACGCGTTGCCGTCGGCGGTGACCACGACGGTGTGCGACTTGCCGCAGGCGCCGTCGACGACCTTGATGCCCGCCAGCGCCTTGACCTCGGTGGGCGCGGACCTGTTGTCGACGTCCCCGAGGCCGAGCTGGCCGGTCTCGTTCCTGCCCCAGGTGAATACGCGGCCGTCGGTGGCGATCACCATGCACATGGACGTGGCGCTTCCGCCGCACACCTTCGCGATGCTGATGCCCTTGAGCGTGGCGATCCGCGTCGGCTCGATGATGTTCGGGTACTGGTCCTCGTTGTCGGTCTTGCCGCGGCCGATCATCTTCCAGTCGGTCATGCCGCAGAAGAGAACCTCGCCCTCTTTGGGGCCATCGTCCGCCATCGTCTTTCGTCGGTCTACGAAGGGGTGGGGGAGGTTGGTGTGTCAACGGGAGGGGCTCGTCATCAGATCATCAAAGTCTTTTTCAAACGTTGTTGTGATTGAACACCCGCGTGTGTGGACCACCATTCACGGGAGAAAGTTTGACCGAGGATGGCGGTTCCAAACGAACTCAAACTGAAGCTGAGTCACACCTCTTCGAAGGAAACAACGCAGCAACTTGAAGGGTCGTCAGATCGAACAAGCGCCGAGGTTCCGGCTTCGTGCCCCCGTTCTTACCCCGTTCAAACACCATGAACAACTTTACCGAGGATCTCACCGGCCTCTCCCGCGCCGACCTCGTGTACAAGGCCAAGCTCGCCGAGCAGGCCGAGAGGTGCGTGCGCGGTCCACCCGCCTGCCCGTACCATTTTCGGCAAAAGTTACGAAAAGCATCTCCCTCTCGCGGCGAACTCTCTGCGCGATTGGCGCGGAAGGGTCGGGGCTCCACGGCGTCGTTCGCCGATCCCCGACCCCACGCGTCGTTCCAACGCGAGGAACACGCCGCGGATGCTTCAGATGACCCGTTTTTTTGGGCACCATCCGGTCGCGACGTGGGCGACGCCGCGCGATCCGGGACCCGATCTCGCGCCTTTGACATATATTCGCCCGTTGTTCCGCGAGGCGGAGGCGTGCCTAGGAGGTCCTCATCGGGAGGTCCGGTGGGGCGCCGCGCCGGTGTTGACGTCGTGGATGCCGCGCGGGGGCCGTGATCCGGCGTGGATCCGTCCTCCCGGATGAACCTCGAGGCGACGGCGCGCGGGAAAACGGAACCGCACCACGTCCCGCGCCAGATCGCGCGTCCGGCCCCGTCCCCGCCCCCTCGGCTTCCCCGCCAGACTGGCGGTACCCTAAAAATGGCAAAATTCATCCACGCCACCTCCAGCCTCTGACCTTTCCACCCTTCCTTCTCACTACCCTAAACTTAGGTACGACGAGATGATGGAGTACATGAGCAAGGTTGCCGAGAGCGGCTCCGGCGGCGCGGACGCCGAGCTCTCCGTCGAGGAGCGCAACCTGCTCTCCGTCGCGTACAAGAACGTCATTGGCGCGCGCCGAGCGTCGTGGCGCATCGTCAGCTCCATCGAGACGAAGGAGGAGTCCAAGTACACGAAGGAGTCCGACGTGGTGCGTCTGATCCAGAAGTACAAGGGCAACGTGGAGAAGGAGCTGAGCGACATCTGCGACCGCATCCTCAAGCTGCTGAGGGACCACCTGGAGGAGACGTCGTCCTCGGGCGAGAGCAAGGTCTTTTACAAGAAGATGAAGGGCGACTACTACCGTTACCTCGCGGAGTTTAAGGGTGGGGAGGCGCGGAAGAACGCGGCGGAGGAGACGCTTCTGGCGTACAAGGAGGCTGAGAACATCGCGTCCAACGAGCTCGCGCCCACCCACCCCATCCGCCTCGGCCTCGCGCTCAACTTTTCCGTGTTTTACTACGAGATCCTCAACGCCCCCGAGCGAGCGTGCGACATGGCCAAGAAGGCTTTCGACGAGGCCATCGCGGAGCTGGACACCCTCGGCGAGGAGTCCTACAAGGATTCCACCCTCATCATGCAGCTCCTCCGCGATAACCTCACGCTGTGGACCAGCGACATGGCTGACGAGCAGCCCGGGGGTGGCAAGGAGGACCCCGACGCGTAAGTAAGTTGTCGGGGAGGGAAACGAACTTGGGCGGGGCGAAAAGACGGCGCGTGAACACGTGGGCGAACACGGCGCGCGACCTTTAGATGATAAAAACAAACCATTGTGAAGAAGCGCGAGAAGCGCAGACATCAAACAACTCTGTGTTGATCGCATTCCAAAAAATATCACCCTCTCTCAATCGTTGACCAATCGTCCTTTCCTCTCTCTTTTCCACCCATGAACCCGGACCACGGAAACTCACGTCGACATCGTCGCCTTGTGCCCGCCTATGACTGGCCGTTCCTTGCGCTTGGGCGCGTCCTGGTACAGCAGCCCGAACAGGATGCAAAACACGAGCGCCAGGATGGACGCCGCGGTGGTATCGTTCGGCCAGACGATGACGGTGAAGGCGATGGTGGCCATCTTGTTCAGCACGCCCACGAGGGTGAAGGTGGTGGCGGTGATGACGCTTCGGGTCCTCCAGCCGCTGTACGAGATGCCGACGCCCATGACGCACGACGCGATGAGCCAGAACCAAGCCCCGTCGCCCATCTCCGCGTCGCCCACGGCGCTAAACTCGCCCGTGACGAAGAAGAGGAGGATCGTGGGCGGGATGGCGAAGGCGTTGGTGTAGAACACGCGCTCCCACTGCGTCATCTCGATCTTCTCCGTCATCCACTTCCCGTACGTCATCTGCAGCGCCAGGAGCATCCACCAGATGAAGAGCCAGACGTAGCCGACTGTCCCGTTGACGTCTACGCCCGAGTCGAATCGAATGTAGAGCCCCGCGAAGCCGACGACGCCCGCGAGGGAGAGCGTGGATCGCGCGGAGGGAAGGGAACGCCCCATGAAGGCCCACTCGATGATACACACGATGACGGGGAGGCATGACCTCGCCGCGATCACCGCGCCGACGTTGGTCAGCATCAAGGCTTTCATGTTCGCGAAGAGACCGCCGGCGAACATGGCGGTGTACAGGACGAACGGCGCTACCCGCGTTCGGTCCATCGGGCCCATGACGTTGGCGCCGAACATCTGCAACACCACGACGACCGCGGCGCTCACGAACAGCTGCGCGCCGGACACCACCGTCGGTAACGGGAGCGCGCCCACGGCGAGCTTGTTGATGACCAGCATCGTCGAGGAGCACCCGCTGTACGCGAGGATCCAGAAGAGCTTCTCCGCGAGGCCCACGGGTGCTGGCGCCATGTTTACGATATGTACCCGGTCTCGATGCCCTCGGCCTTCTCGAGGTTCCTATTCAAGCGAAGACCGCCTCCTGTCGCGGGGGTGATCCGGTGTCCCTGTCGGCAGACGCCTCGAAGGAGTGAGCAGATCGATACCGATCGTACGGCTCTTGAGGGCTTTGAGTTCTTTTGCATGCACAATTTTTTGTGACATACAATACGGTGTGCTTTAGACGTATTCACGGTTAATATATTACATTTACTTATTTCCACGTATTATGTATAGGTTTTGTTTGTGGGGAGTGTATCTCGTGACCATTTTCATTTCGCGCACGGAGGGCGCAATGGCCAAGGAGGCCGTGGGCTCGGTCGACCTCGATGCGGTCGTCAATCTGGACGACATGGAGCGCGCGGCGGAGCGCGTGATGGATCGCCAGGACTTCGATTACTTCGCGGGAGGTGCGAGTCCCGCCCCGTCCCGTCATCCCTCGGACCGATCCACTGATTGTTCCGACACTCCGCGATGCCTTCCCTCCCTCACTGACGATGAACCTGATTGGCGTATCTCCCTCCCATCGACGCAGGCG
>Ga0115572_10002611_pt1 | contig 14325 bp, 9 predicted proteins | sample COGITO_mtgs_1206_FD_88681 | JGI IMG/M metagenome (GOLD analysis project Ga0115572, IMG submission 88681) | Pelagic marine microbial communities from North Sea - COGITO_mtgs_120607 | ecosystem: Environmental > Aquatic > Marine > Epipelagic | place: Germany:Helgoland, sampling site Kabeltonne... | reverse complement strand
GTTGACCGCCGCCACCATCGCGCGCTCCTTCTCCTCCGCGGGCGCACCCGCGTCGCGTATGATCTTGTCCATGTACTTGTACACGAGAGCCTCGAAGTGCATCTCGCACTTCACCTTGAGCTGGTACGAAGCCTCGACTAACCTTCGCGCCTCCTTCAGCGCCAAGTCCCGGTCGGCGCCGAACGACATCTTGGTCGCCTCCTCGTACTGCGCCACCGCATCCGTCGCCTCCTTCCGCGCCCTGTCCATGTCCTTCTTGGCCAGCACCACGTCCGGCTTTTTCATAACCTCGTCGAGCTTCCGGCGCTCCTCAGCCTCCTGAGCGTCCAGACGCGCCTGAACTCTCCGACCGATTGAACCCGCGTCCACGGTCCGCATCGCGCGAGTCACCTTGACGTCAGGCTGGCCGTCCTTCCACCCGTCGATCCACGCTTGCGCCTCCGTGGAGTTGCTCTCCGTGTCCGCGATCGCCGCAGCCCGGGCTGTTCGCTCAGCCTGGAACTCAAGAAACTTGGCAGCGAGCTTCCCGGGAATTGACAAAACAAACGAAACGCAAAACGCAAACAACGCGACTGTCTGCTCCAGGCACATCACAAACTGCTGGAGCACCTGCGCGCTCTCCATCCAACGCGGTATGAGCGGGAAGAGCGCGAGGGACGCGACGTAGGTCCCCGCCGCCAAGAACATGCCCACCAAGGACGAGTACTCGCTGTTGACGATGTACAGGTTAAGTCGCATCTGGCCGGTGGACTTGAGACTCGCGACGACCCCGGCGGCTAAAGCCGCCAGGTTGGGCGCCGCTCCGACGAAGAGCGCAGCCACGGCGCGGATGCTGACCCCGCCCTGGTACCAGTACTTACCTTGGGTATCGTCGCGTTTGTATAAAGACTCGGCGTCGATGGATCGCCCGGACCTGAGCCAGTAATGCGCCAGCACGACTCCGATGGCGGGCGCGACGAGCAGCGAACCGATACCCACGGCCCACGACGACGCCGCGATGACCTGCTGCCACGTCATCGCGAGCGGCGCCGCGATGAGCGCGACGAGCGCCACGATGAACGCGGATCGCTTCGCACCTTGCGGCTTCCACGCGCGAATCGCGGACACGGCGCCGACGCTGGTGGCTGTGGCGTTGGTCACGAGACACGCGGCGGCGACGGAGAGTAAGCACGCGACTGGTGATGATTCACCGGTGACTCCTAGCGCGGCGACGGCGACGCACCCGGCGAGCAGTGGGAGCCAGAACGCCTGCGCCTTGAGGTACCCGTCCTCGTTCACGCACTTACGCGCGTAGTCCGGTAGGAGCGCCGCGAGTGTGAACCAGACCCCGGCTGTTAGCACCGCGTGCGTCCAAAACTCTGGTACGAGCGGCGCGAGCGGCAGGTCGAGCAGCGCCGCCTCTCTGAACCCGGCCGCGACGGCGCGGATGAAATGGAAGCACACCAGCGCGCTACCGCCCCTGGCGCACCACATCAGGCGCTTATCCGGCCTCAGATTGACCAAAACCGCGCACTGCGCCGCCCAGAAGGCGACGTACGCGACGAGTCGTTCCACGAGACCCGCGAATGAGTCTGGGTCGGCGAAGACGCCGTCGTACAGCACGCCGTTGTTGGCCAGCGCGGACGCGGCGCCCAGCACGGCCTCGCCGCCCGCCAACGTGATGAGCGTGAAGAGTACGAGGCCGAGGATGCCGCGGCCGAGGTCGGCGATCTTCCCGCCGCGGACTCCGAATGATGCCCTGGCTAACACCGGAAGGTTGCATCGCGCTCGTATGGCGGGGAGGGTGCACGCGTACACCAGCGGCGCCGCCATTAGGGTACCCACGCCGGTGCTCAGACCGAGCTGCCACCAGACCAGCGGCGCGAGTGTGCTGAGGTTCCATCGGACGAATCCGAACGGCACGGAGAGCACCACCGCGGCGACGGCGAGGCAGACGAACGCCGCGACCGATCGCTCGTACTCTAGGGGCTTGGACGCGACGAAGTCGTCGCTCATGGCGAGCGCAGCGCCGTCGCGTGCGTCGTGTTGGGTGTTCGTTTCGTCAGCCGCCTTCTCCGCGGCGACCACGGCGTCCCACGCGGGGTCCTCGTCGAAGAACGCGGCGGTCACCACGCGGCTGGCGACGCGGGGGGACGTGCGAGTGAACATTCCGAACCGTGCGGTGGAACGAACACTGCCCGCGCGGACCGTGCCGAGCGGAACCGGACGCGCACGCACCGGCCCCACGGCCCGAGCCGTTGGCTCAGCGCCGTGTCTCTGCGCGCGCCACGCGTTCCACACGCGCGCCACCGGGGCCATCACCCCCGCGGTCGATACGAACATCATCTTGGCCGTTGTCGGCGACGCGACGAGTTAAAATTTCCAAAAGAGATGAGTGATGAGCTCCAACCGTCGTGCGGGGGGGAGCGGCGTATCTATCGCCGTATCAGTGACGCGCGACGGTCGCCCTCGTACGTCAGGGTCCAGACCGAACGACGCGGACGTCCCAACGGCGCGGAAGTGCTGTGCGGGGAGCGCCCTCCCGATTTCAGACGACAGTTTTACCGATGCTCGTTCTCGTTCTCGCGACTCTTCAAAAAACTGCGCTTCAAACTTCGGCACACGCGGGTGTGCCCACAATCGCTCATGGCAGCTGGCAGATACGCCTGTGACTCAGCACGACGCTTGACGGACCCCCCGCGCATAAACACACGCGCCGAACACGTCCGCCCCACCGCGAACGGACCGGCTTCACACCAAATCCCACCCCGCTCGTCACAACCGAGCGCACTCACGCCACGAGCGCGGGCGATACTCCCGCACTCACGCACACCGCACGCGCGCTCGCACCGATTAACGCGTCGAAGTGACCATCTATTCCATCAAAATGCACGCGGTGACCGTCGCGTCCTTCTCCCTCTCCGCCGTCTCCAACGCGGCGCGAGCCAAGTCCGCGAGCAAGGTCTCTTCCGCCGTGCGGGTCCTCCCTTCCGCGGTGCGCAAGCCTCACCAGATGATGCGCGGTGTCGTCCTGATCAGGAGAAGTTCGCCCGAGGAGGAGGTGGTGGAGATGGACCCCGACGCCAACATCGAGCCGTGCCTCGTCGGGTGGTCCGACAAGGACGAAGAAGGCGTGGACGTGTACTGCTGCGAACAGCCCGGCGGAGGGACCGTGTGCAAGACGATCAACCCGGTGGACCAGCAGGAGTGCGACGTCATCGAGGACGACGAAGGGGACCTGTCCGTGTCGTGCGACGACGACGACGTCTGAGAGAGTTCCCGATCCGATCGGACCGGCGCCGAGACTGAAGATTTGGTTTTCCGTTCCGGCGCGAAGAATGAACCTCGAGTCCAAGCCCCCGGTTCATTCTTTCTTCGCCGCTCGTGCCGGTGAGTTCGCATCGAGACGAACCTTGTGATATCATGTTGTGTTGTTACGTTCGCTGAGTCTTTGAGTACACGATGACGCCTACCCTGAAGTCAGGGTTCACGTCGACGCATCGAGCGCTCGATGCGTCGGCTGAACCTCGCGAAGCGCCGCTCGAAGCGCGTCCCTCTCCTTCCTCGCGTCGCTCAACTCACCCACGAGCGCCTCGATCTTCTCCTCCGCGCGTTGCGTCGCAGCCTCCGCGGCGGCGCACCTGTCCTCCGCCGCGATGACCGCGGGGTTTACGTTGAAGTAGTCGTCCCGCGGAGCTCGCGGGGACCGGTCTCGGCCGCCGAACGATGGGTCACCCGTCGGCGCGTCGGGGTCTGTTAACTCGCCCTCGTTGACTCCTTCACCGTCACCCGCCCCGCGCATCTCCGTCCACTGCTTCTGCGTACGCGTGGGTTCATCTTCATCCGGCGCGGGTTCGTTCGACCTGGGCTTACCGCTGAGTGTGTCCCAGAGCTCGGACATGCGTTTGCCGGCGGACGATGCCAACTCCGTGACGACCTGCGCGCGCTCCCTCGCCGCTCGTCTCCACCGCTCAGCCTCCTTCGGGTCCACCCGTAGACCGCTCTTGCCGTGAGTGACGTGCGGTTGCCCCGCGGTGCGCGCCTGTGGCGAGGTGGCCTCCTCCACAGCCTTGGAGTAATGGGCCCTGGCGAAATCGTACTCGCTGGCGAAGTCGTGCTCCCAGAATGGCTTGGGTGGTTCGTCGGACGCGGGCGGGTCCTCGCGGCCGGTGGCGACCCTCAGGCCGACCATGCCCACGTCGAGCTCGAACTGCTCGATGGTACTCCCGGGGGCGGTCGATACCTCCTCGGCTGCCGTCGCCCCGGTCCCCGCCCCGTCGTCTGACTCATCGCGCGTTGATATCTCGCGTTCGACGTCGTCCAATTCGTCGTCGCTGTCCAGCGTGAACGAGGGTTCACGCGCTTTCATGCCGGGGGCGGAGGTTACCGCCACGGTCTGCGTCGCCGTCATGCGGCGTCACGCGTCAGAATGTGGTCGTGAGGACGTGAGGACGCGAGTGGTGTTACGCGAAATATATTTCCCGCGAAGATAAGAGCACATTTTTGGCGCGAACGATCAGAGTCCCAGGCACGCGACGTACTTGTAGTCCCCGTCGCGCATGAATTTCGACGAGTACGACGGGTGTTTGTGCGGCGGCGTGCCCGCGGTGTGGCCGCGCCCTCCACGATGGCCGACCGACCAAGCCTTCGAGTCCGCACTCACGGCCTCCCTTCACGTTGCAGGCGAGGACTCGCACGTGCAGCGCGTCTGACTTTGCCTTTCTGTACAGGGACTGGATGGCGCTGGCACCCAACGCCGCGAGCATCAGCCGCCGTTCGCTGCAGAGAAAGTGCGATTACTGCAAAACGCCCACCGTCGCAGAGTGCGGGCTGTGCGGCGAGGCGTGCTGCTCGAGAGCGTGCATGCTGAAGCTCGGAAAAGACCACCGAAGAGAGTGCGAGATGGTGCACGAGAACGGCGGTAACATCGCGTGCGTGCTCACCACGTTCGAGATGAAAGATGGACTGACACCCGAGGAGTTCAAAGCGGCGACGGGGGACTACTTCAGACCCATCGGGCGCCACGCGCGTGGATCCGACCAGAGCCGAAAGGGAAAAGCCAAGCTCGGATGGGATAAAATATGCGCGGGTGCGGGGTGCAAGAAGAACGGCTGCGCCATGAAGTGCAGCAAGTGCAGGGCGATCTACTACTGCGGAAGGGAATGCCAAAACAAGGACTGGAAGACGCACAAGAAGGTGTGCGCGCAGATGGCGGTCGGCAAAGTCGCGAGTTCGTTTGAAAAGTTGTGAGAGTTTCGTCAAAGTGAAAAAATCATATTACTTCCGCCGTTTCGTGTCAGACTCGGTCGATCCCGTCATCCTTCTTGGGTCCCTTCATCGCCTTGAGCGCCTCCGTCGCGAACCCCGCGTTGGCGGCCAGCGCTTGACGCATCGCCTCCATCGCCGCAGCAGCCGCCGCGCTCGGGTCAACCTGCGCACCCGCGCCCGCACCCCCCATGGCGGCCGCCATCGCCTCGATACCAGCCGCCGCCTCCTCCTCAGCCTTCTTCTTCGCGATCGCCGGGTCCTCCGCGCCCGCCACCGTCACGCACGTGAAGATCTCGCCGTCGCCCAACCCAAGCTGCGCGTACACCTCGTAGAGATCGTCCACGGTGGCCGCCTCGTACATGGCCGGTAAGTCGCTGATGCACGTCACATCCTTAGCGGGCGCCAGGACGTCGCCGAGCGCGGTGTACTGCATCAAGTCCACCCAGTACGCGTTCGTCTTGAGCTCCGTCTCGTGGCGGGTCAGTAGAGTCATCCGCGCGCGTTCAACCTCGCGCATGGAGATTCGCTGGTTTTTGAACCCCCGGAGTACCCGAAGCGCGGCGTCGAGCGCGTCGTCAATCTTAGCCGGGGTACTCGTCACCACCAGCCTGTAGGTGGTGGCGTCGCTGTTCTGCAAGCCAAACGCGAGCTGAAAGTTGCAGTCGTAGGTGAGCCCGAGGGCGTCGCGGACGGTGGTGAACAGCCGGCCGCCGATCACCTCGGTGAGGAGCATGCCCGCGACGAAAGTTGCCAGCGGGTTGGCCCGGCGGATCGACTGCGCGGCGAAGGGGTTCTCCTTGAGCGCAGCCGCCGCGTTGACCGGGTCCTGGGGGTGGTACCGACCCCCGTCAGGTCCCACGAACGGGTTCACGTCACCGGATGCTGCATCAGCGTCGGCATCGGCGTCAGCGTCAGCATCCGCGACCGGGGGCAAGGGTGGGTTTCGCATGGGCGCCCACATCTTGGGACCCGGCCCCGCGAGCACGGCGCACGCGCGCTCGTCGCTGTCCCGTAGCCAGAGCCTCTGCGCGCGCTGCTCGTCCGTGCCGGGGACATCCTTGAGTGTGAGAGGGGTGAGCGGGAGGGGCTCCGTGTCGATCTGTGGCGTCAGCGCTCCACCCGGGGCGGCTGTTCCGAGAAACTTGACAATCATCTCGTCCATCTCAGCCGGGTCAAAGTCACCCGCGATGTTAACCTCGAGCGGGCCGGATTTGAGCTGCGCCTCAACCGCGTTGACGACGCCGTCGAGTGTGAGCTTGCTCAGCTCCTCTCGGCTCGGGTCCATGAGCCTCCTGTCGCCGAAGACGGCGTGGTTGACCTTGTCGTGGGTGAGGAGCTCGAGGTTACGCTGGGTGTTGAGCTCGAACATGCGGTAGATGTCCTTGACCCTCTCCAGCGCGTTGGAGTCCCAGACGGGCTGGGTGGTGAGCAGGTGGATGATCTCGAGGGTTGTGCGAAGGCCGCCCTTGACGGCGAACGCGGCGTCGAGGAAGAGGTACTCCGCCTCGGGCTCAACCTCGAACATCACCAGGTTCTGCATGGTGATGAGCTCAACCTGCTTACGGGTCCACTGGCCGATGCCGCCAACCTCCTGGAGGGTCCTGAAGCCCACCGCCGCAGCGCCGATGCCGCCCGGGCCCGACGCCACGGGCTCCGCGGTCCTCCCGCCCGGGATGACCAGCCTGAGGAAGCCGCTGCCGGGCTCGTTGTTCGTGACGCGGTAGTTGACCCGTACCCCGTTGGACAGCACGCGCTGATGCACGCCAGTCGCCGCGTCAATCGTCGATTCCACGATTGACGGCTTCCGTTCCGCGATCAACGTCTCGATCTCCTCGTCGCTGAGGAGCTCGTCGGGGACGTACACGTCCTCCATCGCCTCGATCTCTCCGTAATCGGCGGAGAGCACTTCCTTGACCTCATCCTCGGTCATGGCGAAAGGAACCTCCACGCCCTCGGCGTCGGTGGTGGTGGAAGGGACGCACGCCACGATGGCGGTGGTCAGCCCCCCCAGCGCATCCTTCTCCTCCGGCGCGGCGCCGTACTCGCCGAAGAAGCCGAGGAGTTCGCGCGCCACCTCGTTGACCCCTTCTATTCGGATGACGTCGTCGAGGCGGACGAGAGCCTCGTGGCCCTGCACCTGGTCCATCACCACGTGCCCCAACGCGTCGTGCTCCATGACGAAATCGAGGTTCTCGAGGGACGGGACAAACCCAGCCTGCTGCGCGAGCTGCTCGCTGTCCCTCATCATGGCACCCTTGAACCTCTGGAGCTCGCCTGGGGTTAAGCCGCACTTTTGCAGGCGCCGCGCCTCCTCCACGGCGATTTGCAGAGCGTACTTCCAGTGCAGCGGCTCGCACGTGACAGTCACCGTGGACACCGTGCACCCTTCCCGCGCGCTGTCGGAGTGGTCGAGCTCGCACCGCTTGTAGTGCTCGTGGTCGAGCTCCGCGTACCGGCTCTGGATGCGGCTCTGGAGCACCAACAGACATATGCGCTGGTTCACGGTGCGGTGCAAGTCGCCCATGTGCCGCAGAGGCAGCACGGGGAGCTTGCTGAAGATGTTGAAGCTCACGTGGCTCAGGTGCTCGTGCTGGAACAGCTGAACCCCACTCTCCTTCGCCACGAACGGCTGATACGGGTCATCGATGCCCGCCGCCTTCGCCGCCTTCTCCGCCGCGTCGATGGTTTTAGCAATCGACGGCGGCACACCGTACGCGTGTCGCACCGGGGGCCGGACCGCGTGCCTCTCTCGTAGCACTGGGGGATCCGCGGTGGCAGCTCCGGTGGATTCGTCAATCTCGATCGCGGCTTCGGCGGACCCGAACGCCTTCTCGATCATCTCCACGACGCCCGGAACGTCGGCGTGGAAGTCTCCGACGACGTAGAGGGTGGCGTTGGCCGGGAAGTACCAGCGATCGTGAAACTGCCGAACCTTGGCGGCGTCCCACGTGGCCACCTGGTCGAGCTTACCGATGGGGAACCTGCATCCGAGGTTGTTATCCCAGTGGAGGTGCTGGAGGAGCTGGCAGTCCACGCGGTACTCGATGGTGTTCATCATCTGCGCCTCCGCGAGGACAGCCTTCTTCTCCTTCTGGACCCGGGTCTCGAGGCACTGCGGGTTGAACGCCACGTCGTACAGGATGTCCAGCACGTTGGGAAGCATGTAGATGGAATCCTTGTTGTACGTCGGGGAGTGCACGTGGAACACGGTGTGGTGGAAGTCGGTGTACGCGTTGCCCCTGGTCCCCGACCCGAGCCACGCGTCCCTCTTCTTGGATCCCAGAAAAGTGACGTGCTCCACCAGGTGCGCCAGCCCTTGCTCATCCGCGCGTTCGTCCACGGAACCGACGTGCATCTCCAGGTGCGCCTCGAACCGATCGCTGGGGACTTTGTTGGGCAGCACGACGTACCGCAGTCCGTTGGACAGTCGGCCTCGCGTGATCTCGTCGTGCGCCGGGAGCTCCTCGTCGAGCAGCGACTCCACCTCCGTGGGTTCCATCACCGTCGCGAGTGAGTTGACGACGGAGGACCACCTGCCGGAGGATGGCCCGGGCTCCTTGGCGCCCGCGGCGGCGGCGACGTCCTTGTCACCTCCGGCGGCCGCGCGCGTGGTGGGCTGTCGGGATCTGAGCGGGGGCCCGGATGTTTTGCCGTGGAGGCGCGCGGACTGCTCCATCTCGCGGCGGAAGCCCGGGGTGGTGACGCGGCGCGTGAAGGGGGACGCGCGCGAGTACGCCGCGGTTCGCATGGACGCCGCGGGCGCGAGCGCGGACGCCACCGCGGTCGATCCGCGCGCGTCGTTCGAGGGCGCGCGGAGAGGACCGCGAGGGGCGAGAATCGCCTCGGTGGCGCGCTGCGGTGAGGCCCGGGCGACCACCGCGCGGGCGGACGGGACGACGCGCGCCTGGACGCGCGCGGACGCACGGGGCTTCATCGACGCACGGGGCTTCATCGTCGCGCGGTTGGTGCCGATCTTGGGGGCCGCCATCGCCCCGACGCCGCTCACGACGCTCGCCATCGCGCGAAGTCTTCTCCGGCTGCTCTTTTCACCGGCGGCGTCGGGTGGTTCGACGAAGGTTTGTCTCGTGCCTCACTTAACGCAGTGAGTAGGGTCACGAGCGCGTCCGAACTCCGAACGAACTTATGAACGGTGTGTCTTACTCGTCGCCGGCGTGTGACCCGCGAGAGTTGTGAGGCGTCGCGCGTCTCGCGGCCCCGTCAAGGGTTCCCAAACCAAGCTTCCATTATTCCGCCCGACGTCTCAGGATGCTCGTTGAGAAAAACTCGGCGGACCGTCGGGTCGTGACGACTTGACACTAAACCCTCATACGAATCCTGATATTTTACGGTTGCCGATCCTTCAGCCAATGATCGCCCGGAACGCCGGTCGTTCGCCAATGATAAACTTGATTCGCGATCTAAGACTGAAATCCAGTTCGTTTGAATCGAGAGGCGGTGGTGCCTCTGAGTGCGAGCGAGTGGTTTCGGCTCGAGACACGGGTCGGGTCTCGCGTAAAAAATGGGACTCCCGGTGAAAAATAATGGGTAATTTCCCTCGGTTTGGCCGCGGGCGGCGCCTCACTTAACCCAACGCCGCGCGCGTCGAGGCGGCGGTACCCTATACAAACTCGTAAGCCGGGGCGCAGACGCGTGCCGTGGATCGGTGTGGGGCGATGAAGCGGGTCGCGAGCTCGCACTCGATCGACGACTTCGGCGAGGACCTCGACTCGTTCGTCACCCTCAGCAGCTTCATCCTGACCTTGTCCACGACGTGCCCGTCACTGGCGGCGAAGGGCCACATCAAGAAGGAGGAGGAGACCGATCTGTGCATCCTTCTTCAGAGTGTCGCGACGTCGTGCAAGTACATCCAGAACTGCGTCCGGAAGCTCGGCCTCGCCAACCTGAGCGGCAAGACTCAGGACTTGACCACGAACGTGCAGGGGGAGCAGCAGATGAAACTAGACGTCATCGCGCACGACGTCTTCGCCAGGGGTTTGGACGAGAGCAAGCGGTGCACCATGCTGGTCAGCGAGGAAGAGGAGGACGCCATCATGTGCGCGACATCGCCCCACGGACGGTACGTCTGCGTCTTTGACCCACTGGACGGGTCCTCAAACATCGACTGCTGCGTCTCCGTCGGCAGCATCTTCGGGGTGTACCGCGCCAAGACGCTCGGCGTCGGGGATATCAACGACGTCCTGGTACCCGGTAAGGAGATGGTCGCCGCGGGGTACTGCATGTACGGCAGCGCGTGCACCTTGGTGCTCACCGTGGGTGGGAACGTGCGGGGGTTCACCCTGGACCCGAGCCTCGGCGAGTTCGTCCTGACGCATCCCAAGATCAAGTGTCCGCCGTCGGGGGCGACGTACTCGGTGAACGAGGGCAACAGCAGGTACTGGAGCGCGGGGATGAAGCGGTACGTCGATCACGTCAAGTACGACAAGGAATCGCCGCACTCGTTGAGGTACATCGGTAGCATGGTGGCGGACGTGCACCGCACCTTACTCTACGGCGGCACGTTTTCATACCCCGGGGATTCCAAATCCCCAAACGGCAAGTTGAGGATCTTGTACGAGTGCTTCCCGATGGCGTACATCATGGAGAGGGCGGGCGGTGCCGCGTCGGACGGCACGCAGCGCATACTGGACATCGTACCCACCAGCATCCACCAGAGGCACCCCATACACATGGGCAGCGAGGAGGACGTGGAAGAGATTGACCGGTTCCACCGCGAGGCGGAGATGGAGGGAAAGTAACGTAGTAGCACTACACGTCGATTGATTAGGAATTGGATCGGTCGATTAGCGTTGAAGGAGCAAGACACTGTTTTCGCGGCAATCACGTCTCATCGTACTTGTAACGCGACGCACGCGGTCTCGGTGTCGAAAGCTTGATGAGTTGAACTGTTAAGTTAAAAAGAATTTAGCGACTTGGACTTCGTCGCGACGGGCGGGTTTCGTAGCTACAGCACCCTGTTTTTACAGCGTTTCCTCCTTCGTTTTGGATCGTCACCCCGCGAACGTCATCGCGGCCGACGGTGCCGTCGCACCGATCGCCATCTCACGTTTCCATTGCACCAGCATGTGCGTCAGGTAGCCGAAGAACACCAGGTTGCCGACTATCAAGAGCTTGTACAGCGCCGGGTGCTTAGTCGCCGCCGCCGTGGTCCACACGATGGGCGCGATGACGTTCGTCAGCTTGCGCTCGAACGGGGGCACGTCCGGTATGTCGTACACGTACAGGAACGCGGCCATGCACAGCGCGGTGGTGAAGTACATCGGATACTTGTCGTGTTCCGCGTCGGCGTAGGTATCCGAGGAGTCCTTGCCCGAGCGGAACGAGTTGCTTCCGTGGCGCGGACTGGGGGGTTCTTCGCCCCTCGCGGCCCGTAGGTCCTCCTGCGCGTGTTGGAGCCTGTTCTGCATCTTGAGTCGCATGCGCTCGGACTCGCGAAGTTTCTCGTACACAGCCTGGGTTTGGTTGGTGGGGGACGGGTGACTGGTCAGCGACTACTGGTGGGGACCATTTGAAATAAATAGGACGACGGTCGAACCGTCGCGGTCGGGATCTGCGGTGTGTGTCGGTTGGAGTACCTTGTATCGCGTCTCGCTGTCGTCCAGCTGGTCTTTAACCGCCGCCATCGCGGCCCCGTGCCTCTCCCTCAGCCCCTCGATGAGTTCGACGTCCTCCTTGGACCCCGCGCGTACGCCGCGCGGGGTGAAGAAAGACGCGAACAGCTCATCCACCCCACGCCCCTTGACGCCCGCGATGGTCCGCGCCGTGGCGAGCGCCACCTGGACCGGAAGCGACGCGAGCGCGGTGAGATGGTAGAGGAACGCGATGGGGAAGATAGCGGCAGCCTTGGCGCACGTCTTCGACACTCCCGTCGCCATCGGCGCGAGCGCGAGACCCGCCATCAGACGCACCCTCCCGTTTTCAGATTCAACCGCTGCTGGAGAGCAACAGTCCAAGATTTCTGTCGCCCCGAGCTCCCCGAGCTCCCCGCGGGGCCCTGGCTCGTATCGATCGATGCACCCGACGGTTACACCGGCTGGGACGACCGCACCGGACGTGTACGACGACCGAACCCGACGCGCGTGCGTGACGCGCGGCGAAGGCTCGTGTGTCCCCACAGAACCAGCGCGGGAGGAGCCCGTCCTCGATACGTCGTCGAGTGCTTTTTTTTCTTCTCGCCCGAGCGACAGCTGTCAGCGCTGAGAGTCACTCGGACTGCCACAGTGGAGTCGGGTTGGGATCGACGAGAAAATTTATTCATTTTTGGTTTTATTTTGGCAGCGGGTGCAGCCCTGGGTGGAGATTTGCTCAGGCTGTGTCGGGTGCGACGGGATACGGCATTCGCGTGTGATCTCATCATGCACAAACACACTACTTCCGCTACGTGTTTGCCCTCGGTCTATGTACACCCGCCGTGCATCTTGCCCGGCGGGGCTGGGGAGCGCGAGTGATTTATCACAGATTCAACTCGCGTCTCGACCCGGCTGTTCTTCCAATCAGCCTTTGTGAATTCGTACCCGGAGGATCGAACCCACGGTTTAGTCCTTCTTGTCCGCGTTGGCGGCGGCGTTGGCGTTGGCCTTCGCGAGCTCCTCCTGCGCCAGCTTGGCGGCACCCGCGGCGGCCGTCATCCCTTTCGCGAACATCTCTGATCCGTGCTTCTGGAGGAGTTCAGTGGCGGGCGCGAGCTCCTTCTGCACCGCGGAGAGGTCACCCTTGGCGAGCTGGGCGGAGACGGAGTCGATGATGGGCTCAGCCTTCTTGAGGGTCTCGCGGATGCACTTGTCGTAGAGCATGAGCGCACCCTTGAAGCGAGGGGAGGCGAGCCAGAAGATGAAGCCGCACTTGGCGAATCGGTAGCCCGGGATCCAAAACACGCTGTAGTCCGCGAAGGACTCGGCGATCATGAGCACGGAGTACACGACCCAGTAGGTGAGCCACTGGGTATCGTCGTTCTTGGCCTCGCTCTCGATCGCCTTGTACGAGGCGTACCTGTTCGTGAAGAATAAGAACGGGCGGACGGTCAGCGCACTGGCCGTGAAGGGGGGGTGCGCTCGTGATTCTCGAGGGGGCGCGCCATTAAAAGAATGAATCTCGGGGCGTGTGGCGCGCGGGTCCGGGGCGCTCGACGGCGGGTCGGGGCACTCACGCAGGGTAGAGGAAGCCCAGGAAGAAGGTGTAGACCCTGAAGAGGAAACTCAACATGGTGACCGGCCTTTGTGTTCACGCGATTGGCGCGGAGGTGAGTGAGGGGCGGGTTCCCGCACACGCGGCCTTTCTTTCTTCGTTGCACGTCCGAGTTCAAAAAAGCCCAAACCGAAAAAGGTTGGGTTCGAACCGGCGGCAAGAGGCGGATCTTCAGATATTTCTATTTCCCGGGAGCAAAGGAGACTGAATCCGCATAGGAGATCTCCTTTTCGTCCAGTCGGATCCAGTGGACCAACCAGATTTGAGATGAAGCCGATTGAGAAATGCCGACACACCACCTCGCGACCTCGCGTGTGTATCGACCGGATAAACATGTTCGCCGTCACCGTCCGCGCTCCCACCCTCGCGGTCGTCGCCTCCGCGGGCACCCGCGCCACCGCCGCCGCGCGTGCCACCCGCGCCGTCGCCGCGCGCCCCGCGATGGCAAGCCGTGCCCTCGTCTCTTCCTCCGGAACCTCATCGCACCGCACCGACAGGCGCCTCGCCATCCGCGTCCGCGCCGCCGAGGAATCCGACACCGCCACCGAGACGACGCCCAAGGTCGTGGAGGCTCCCCCAAAAACCAAGCCCGGCGTCGGCAAACCACCGATCAACCCGCTCTTCCTCGCCGCGGGTGACTTTGCAGCCGCGGTGCTCATCACCCTCATCGCGCGCGGCGTCGCGGGAGAATCCGTGCTCTCCGCGGGCACCGTCGCCGCGATTCCCCCGTTCGTGGTCGGGTGGGTCGGCGCCGGGTTCCTCGCGGGGGACTACGACGTCGACTCACCCAACGCGGCGCTGTGGGGCGACGCGCCGCGGGCCATGACCACCGGCGCGCTGACCTGGTTCTCTGGCTCCGCGTTTGCCATCCTCCTG